>OLXY01000142.1_pt1 | contig 48048 bp, 45 predicted proteins | sample 1644221 | NCBI WGS metagenome assembly OLXY01 (sample SAMEA103958121, study PRJEB25191) | human gut metagenome | reverse complement strand
TGCAGGCCTACTTCCAGTACGACTCCAAGAAGACCGGCGGCGTCACCATCAGCCACCTGCGCTTCGGCGACAAGCCCATCCGTTCCCCCTACTATATCAACAAGGCTGACTTCGTGGCCTGCCACAACCCCAGCTATGTGACCAAGGGCTTCAAGATGGTGCAGGACGTCAAGCCCGGCGGCGTGTATATGATCAACTGCCAGTGGGACTTCGATGAGCTGAACCACCACATGGACGCTGCGTCCAAGCGCTATATCGCCCAGAACAACATCCAGCTGTATACCATCGACGCCATCGACCTGGCCATCGAGATCGGTATGGGCAAGCGCAATAACACCATCCTCCAGTCCGCGTTCTTCTCTCTGGCCAAGGTCATGCCGGAGGAGGAAGCCATCACCTACATGAAGGAGAAGGCCAAGGCTTCCTACCTGAAGAAGGGGCAGGACGTGGTGGATATGAACTACAAGGCCATTGATCTGGGCGCCACCGCCTATAAGAAGATCGACATTCCCGCTGAGTGGGCCAACGCTGTGGACACCAAGGAGCCCAAGCAGCTGAAGGGCAAGCCCGAGCTGGTGAAGATGGTCAAGGAGATCCTGGAGCCCGTGGGCAAGATGGACGGCGACAGCCTGCCCGTTTCCGCCTTTGTGGATCATGTGGACGGCCAGTTTGAGCTGGGCGCTGCCGCTTACGAGAAGCGCGGCGTGGCCGTGTCCGTTCCCACCTGGGACGCTGCCAAGTGCATCCAGTGCAACCAGTGCGCTTACTGCTGCCCCCATGCTACCATCCGTCCCTTCGCGCTGACCGAGGATGAGGCCGCCAAGGCTCCCGAGGCCGCCAAGCTGGTGGACGTGAAGGCCGGCAAGGGCAAGGGCGTGTACAAGTTCACCATGGCCATCAGCCCGCTGGACTGCATGGGCTGCGGCGTGTGCGTGGGCGCCTGCCCTGTCAATGCCCTGACCATGGTGGCTCAGGAGGGCGAGCTGCCCCAGCAGGATGTGTTCGACTACTGCGTGGCAGACGTGGCCGAGAAGAAGGATATGCAGGACAACACCGTCAAGGGCAGCCAGTTCAAGCAGCCCATGCTGGAGTTCTCCGGCTCCTGCGCCGGTTGCGCCGAGACCAGCTATGCCCGTCTCGTCACCCAGCTGTTCGGCGACCATATGTATGTCTCCAACGCCACCGGCTGCTCCTCCATCTGGGGCGGTCCCGCGGCTACATCTCCCTACTGCACCAACAAGGAGGGCCACGGCCCCGCATGGTGCAACTCCCTGTTCGAGGATAACGCGGAGCACGGTCTGGGCATGTACACCGGCCAGAACAAGATCCGCGAGGATCTGGCCGCCAAGACCCGCGAGCTGATCGCCATCGAGTGGGCCCGTCCCGAGCTGAAGGCCGCCGCACAGGCATGGCTGGATACCATGGACGACGGCACCGCCAACGCCGAGCCTGCCAAGGCCTATGTGAAGGCGCTGGAGGAGAGCATCTGCACCGTGGACGAGCTGGCCGCCGTTCCTCAGTTCGCTGAGCACGCTGCCGAGCTGAAGGCCAAGGGCGCTCTGCTGTGCGACTGCGCCGCCTGCACGCTGGCTGCCGACATCCTCAGCAAGAAGGAATATCTGGCCAAGAAGTCCATGTGGATCTTCGGCGGCGACGGCTGGGCCTACGATATCGGCTACGGCGGACTGGATCACGTCATCGCTTCCAAGCAGGATGTGAACATCTTCGTGTTTGATACCGAGGTGTACTCCAACACCGGCGGACAGGCCTCCAAGGCTTCCAACATCGGTCAGGTGGCACAGTTTGCCGCTGCCGGTAAGGAAGTGAAGAAGAAGAGCCTGGCCGAGATCGCCATGCAGTACGGCTATGTATACGTGGCACAGGTGGCCATGGGCGCCAACCCCGCGCAGACCATCAAGGCCATCACCGAGGCCGAGGCCTATCACGGCCCGTCCCTGATCATCGGCTACAGCCCCTGCGAGATGCACTCCATCAAGGGCGGCATGATGAACTGCCAGAAGGAAATGAAGAAGGCCGTGGACTGCGGTTACTGGAACCTGTTCCGCTACAACCCCGAGGGCGAGAAGAAGTTCACGCTGGACTCCAAGGCTCCTGCCGGCGGTTATCAGGACTTCCTGATGAACGAGGCCCGCTACAGCCGCCTGACCCGCGAGTTCCCCGAGCGCGCCGAAGTGCTCTTCAAGCGCAACGAGGACGAGGCCAAGGCCCGCTACGAGCACCTGCTGAAGCTCATCGAGATGTACGACAAATAAGCTTCTTTCCCGCACTCTCTCATCGCTAAAATAGCAAAGCAGCCGCCGCAGAAAATCTGCGGCGGCTGCTTTAACTTGTCGCACAAAGCTGGAACATTTTTCCCGGAGCTTTCGTCAAAATAGTAGTTGCATTTCCGATGAAATGCGCTATACTTACGCTGGCGCTTGAGGGAAGCGCCTATGCGAAAGAAAGGAAGGATGGAACATGAAAAAATTGCTTTGCGTATTATTGGCAGTGATGACGGTGCTGGCACTGGTCGCCTGCGGCGACAAGACGCCCCAGCAAAACGGCGGCCAGCAGGATCAGCCTGCCCAGTCCGTCGACCTGAAGAAAGCGGCGGAGGATGCCATTGCTTCCATCGGCAATGAGGATATTGTGCTGATGCCGGAGGAGGATACCGACAGCATCGAGGCCCAGTACCCCGGCCTGACCGCTGTGGAGACGAAGCAGCTGGTGGTGTATTGGCCGCCGGTGGTGGGCTTCGGCTGTGAGCTGGTGATGGTGGAGGTGACCAACGGCGCCGACGCGGAGACCGTCCGGGGCATCTTGCAGCAGCGGGTGGACAACGCCGCCAACGACACCGCCTATCCGGAAAACGCGCCCGCGTGGAAGAACAACTCCGCCGTGACCGTGAACGGCAACTACGTCGTGATGGGCGTTCTGCCGGAGGGCGTGACCCTGCCCGCCGCCTTCAAGGCGGAGTTCTGAGCGGTTCTTTTGCCTATGACATACTAAAAAAAACGCACGTCCTGACGCGATTGCGTCAGGACGTGCGTTTTTTTACTTTACCAGCAGGCCGCCTACCAGCACCAGATACTCCGGCGCTTTGCCGTCCCGGCCCCACAGAATGGGCATGTGGAAATACCGACGCAGGCAGCCCTCCACATCGCCGCCCAGCGCCTCGATGGAGTAGCGCAGGTGCTCCGGCTGGCGGCAGGGACGACCCTGCGCCTTTTCGCACCGGTCACACTGGTCGCAGGTGCCCGCCAGCAGCATCTGACTGCCCGGCTCCGCCTGCTCCCATCGGTACAGCTTCTCCCGGTACAGGCGCTTTTCCTGCTTCAGCGCCGCCAGCGCTCCGTCCAGAGGCTGATCCGCTCCGTCGGCATGCAGAACGCGGGCGTACAGCCGCAGCGTGGTATAGCCGCTCCAGATGGTCATGGGGTCGAAATCGAAGGGTGGGCACGTCCAGCGGGTGTTGTAATTGGGGCACTGTTGGCAGGCCGATAGAAATTTTTCCACCTGCACGAACTCCTTCACGAAGTCCGCTGCGTCGGTCTCCGCCGTCATTTCACTGATGTGATACTGAAACTCCATGTTTGACGCTCCTTTACCGGTTTTCTATTTCAGCTCCGCCGTAAACGTGATGGTATCGCCGGAGACGGCGGCGCGGATCGTTCCCCTGTGGCCCTCGACAATGCTGCGGGCGATGGACAGGCCGATGCCGAAGCCGCCGGCGCCGCGCGAGGGGTCCGCCTGATAGAAGCGGTCGAACAGCTTGGCGGGGTCGATGCTCTCCGGCTCGGCGCAGCGGTTGCTCTGCCGCAGCACCACGCCCTTGCGCCCCTTTTCCAGCGTCAGGGTGATGGGGGACTCCGGCGCGGCGTATTTCACGGCGTTGTCCAGCAGGATGGACGTCAGCTGGCGCACAGCGTACTCGTCGCCCCGATAGGTCAGCTCCGGCTGGACGGTCAGCTCCAGCGGGTGGCCTCGGGACAGGGCAAGGTCGCGGAAGGACTCCGCCGTTTCGCTCACCGCGTCGCTGACGGGGAAGGGCTCCATTTTCAGGGGCGAATCCTCCTCGTCCATGCGGCTGAGCGTCACCAGCGAGTTCACCAGCTCCGTCAGCTTTTCCGTCTGGGTCTGGGCTTTGTCGATCCACTTCTGCTGCCCCACCTCCATTTCCAGCACCTTCAGGCTGGTGGCAATGACGGTGATGGGGGTCTTCAGCTCGTGGCTGGCATCGGTGATGAACTGCTTTTGCTGCTGGGCGCTGCGCACCACGGGGTCGATGGCCCGGCGGGACAGCAGCACCACCAGCAGCAGCACCAGCAGCGTGCAGCCTACGTCCGCCAGCAGCGACCACAGCAGCAGCAGACGGATGGCGCGGAACTGCTGGTAGCTGTCCAGAAAGATGGCCATGTTCTGGTTGTCCCCCGTGTGGGCCACGAAGAAGCGGTAGCTGCCGCAGCGTCCGTAGCCCTCGCCGTCTTTCAGCGCGGCGGTCAGATACTCCGCCGTGTCCGCGTCTGTCACCGAGGCGATCTTGGTCAGGTCGGCCAGCACCAGCGTGCCGTCGTCCTCATAGCGCAGAACGAAATACCGGGTGGAAAAGGGGGTCTCCGGCGTGAAGTGGCCGTCCCGCTCATTGGGGCCGCCCTGTGGCGGCTCCGGCGGCGGCACGTCCCCCGTGTCCGGCAGGCCGCCGCCCTGATTCGAGACCGGGATGGTGCCCTGATTCTCGTAGATCAGCGTCAGGGTACTGCGGAGGTCGCTGTCGGTGGACACGTAGTTGACCACGTTCAGGATCACCGTAAGCAGCAGCATCACCGCCGCCACCGACAAGGTGGCGATGCGGATAAAGCGGCTGCGCAGCCGTTTGATCATGTCTCCTCCTCCAATACATAGCCCAGTCCCCGGTTGGCCCGCAGGGTGACGCGGGAGCCGATGGCCCGCAGCTTCTTCCGCAGGTTGGAGATGTTGACCCACACCACATTGATCTCGGCCTCGTTATCCCAGCCCCAGACCCGCTCCATGATCCGCTCGGCCCGCAGACGCTCCAGCACCTGTATGCCGTTCATCCTGGGCATCATCACATCCAGTATTACCGCGTCGTAGCCGCCGGAAACGGCATATTCATACGCGTCCGCCCCGTTATGGACGGCGTCCACCGAGAAGTGGTTCTTTTCAAAAAACGCCGTCAGCGCTTCCGCCAGATCCACCTCGTCCTCCGCGATCAGCAGCCGCATGGTCATCACCTCGTGTCATTTGTTTCAAAGCCTCCCCTGTGTAAGGGGAGGTGTCACCCCGAAGGGTGACGGAGGGGTTGTTTCCGAGTTCCCTGCAAGGTGACAATCCCTCAGTCAGTGCTTCGCACTGACAGCTCCCTTTACACAAGGGAGCCCAGCGTGTCGATAAACCCATTCTGTCATTCCGAGGGGCGAAGCGACGTGGGAATCCGTAATCCCTTGACAGTGCGGCGAAAAACAAGATGGACGCTACGGCGGCATAGCCGCCGAGATCGGAGGCTAAAAACATGCCACAGGCATGTTTTCTTAACGCCCCGACGGATTGCCACGCCAGTCTGCGGACTGGCTCGCAATGACAGGCTTTTTCGACAGCCTGAGCTCCCTTTACACGAGGGAGCCTTTTATACAGTGCAATACCGAAGACTTTCTCTCAGTATAGTAAGTTCTTTTGCAAAAATCAACCGTCACAGCGCGTCCTTTACCAATTCCCGGCCGCAGACGATGTTCAGGTTGCCGTTGCGGCATCGCAGCGCGTCAAGAAATTCCTTGGGAATGCTCTCCGACCGCAGGGTGATGCGGTACTCCAGCTCGTACAGGGTGCCCATGTTGCTGGTTTTTACCCTGACCAGCGTGTGGGAGGTGGTGTACTGAGCGAACAGGTCGTCAAACAGTCCCTCGTAGTCCAGATCCTCCGGAATGGTGATCTTCAGCAGCCGCTCGCCGGCATCCTTTTGGCCGAGGCCCAGCGCCGTCAGCGCCATCAGCGCGGCGGAGACGATCACAAAGGTCAGAGCCGCCAGCCCTACGTATCCCATTCCGGTGGCAAGGCCGATGGCCATACCCAGAAACAGCACGCCGATCTCCCGGGCCGTACCGGGTGCGGAGCGGAAACGCACCAGGCTGAAGGCGCCTGCCACCGCGACGCCTGCGCCGATGTTGCCGTTTACCAGCATGATAACCACCTGCACCACCATGGGCAGGATGGCCAGCGTCACGGCAAAGCTCTGGGTGGAGCGGGCGCGGAACTGGGACACGAAGGCAAGGCCGATGCCCAGCACCAGCGACGCGGCGGTACAGATAAGAAACGCGGACAAGCTCAAGTCCGTTCCAATGATCGAGTTAAGCACAGGTACGTCCCTCCTTCTGGATATTGGGTAAAATGTGGTTGCGGTAGCAGGCTCCATACTTGGAGAACGAGGTGGGGAACACCTTCTCCCGGGACAGCAGGCGGCTGAGCCACAGCGGACAGGCGCCGGGGAATTTGATCTCCATCAGAATCATATCGGGGTCGGTGATGGGCGCTCCATGGTCGCCCAGCCGGAGATCCAGCTCCGTATCCCGCCAGCGCAGGTTGGTATCAAAGGTGATGCGCAGCTCCGGTTCATCGATCCCCGCAAAGGCCAGCCGGTCATAGGCGATGAACACCCCCGGCTGGGTGCGGTAGCGCTGCTGGAACCACCGGATCTCCTGCCCGATCTGGCCGAAGCTGCCGTCAGGCAGCTGACACGCCAGAAAGGGCGCGGCCTCGTCGGCCCGCATGGTAACGCGGCGCTTATACACCACGCCGTCATACTTTTTCTTCAGCTCCACGAACACCCGGCCGTCCTCGCCCGGCACGCCGTAGCTGCGGACGCGGAGCTTTTCCTTATACACCGGCTTCTCCAGCGAGGTGCGGATCAGCCGCCAGTCCGGCGTATCATAATAAATGTTGCAGATGGTATACGCGCCGTAGGCGTCCTTTTTCATATAGGGCGCCATGCCCTGCAGGATCGCCCGCTGCTGCTCCGCCGTCAGGCGGTACTTTTTTTCATAGCGTTCAAAGCAGGTTTTGATCTGTGCTGCCATGTGGAGCACCTCCTTTATGACGCTATCATACAGGCGCTACCTAAAAGGAACCTAAAAGAAACCCTTTAAGTTCTTTTTAGGTTGGCGGGATATGATAACGGCACAACAACGGGAGCGGCCCGCCGCTTCCCTTTTCCATAAACCGTAACAGGATGACGAAGGAGGTCATTTTATGAAAAAGCTCGTATCCATCCTCTGCGCGGCGGCGCTGGCGCTTTCGCTGGCGGCCTGCGGTGCGGAGAGTCACTCCGGCGGCGGTGACGCCAAGGCCGCCGTCTACTCGCTGGAAAGCGCCACCACCTTTACCTTTTCCGACAGCGGCATCACCGCCCAGGACGGCAGCTACACCGGCTATGAGATCGACGGCACCACCCTGACCATCGACGGGGCAGGCGCTTATGTGGTGACGGGAACCTGCGCCGACGGCTCCATTCAGATCAAAAAGGGCACCACCGGCGTGACGCTGGCGCTGAACGGACTGGCGCTGACCAGCGCCGACACCGCGCCCATCCTCTGCGGCAAGTCCACAGAGTTGGTCATCGTGGCGGCGGACGGCTCCACCAACAGCCTGACCGACGCGGCGGAAAACAATGACGACAGCTATCCCGACAACACCGAGGCGGAAAACGCCGTCATCAAGTGCAAGGACGGCGCGCAGGTGACGCTGTGCGGCGGCGGCGCGCTGACCATTAACGCCAACGGCAAGAACGGCATCAAGTCCGGCGCGTCCACCACCGAGGAGGGCGAGGCCTCCCTGACCATCCGGGAGCTGACGCTGACCATCAATGCGCCGGTCAACGACGCCATCAACGCCCAGCAGCTGCTGAATGTGGAGAGCGGCACCCTGACCATTTTCGCCGCTGACGACGCCATTCACAGCGATCTGGTGCTGAACATCGGCGGAGACGGCACTGACGGCCCCACCATCGCCATCACGGAGTGCTACGAGGGTATTGAGGCGGCGGAGCTGAACGTCCTCTCCGGAAACATTGACATTCTCTCCTCCGGCGACTGTCTCAACGCTGCCAACTCCGATTTGAGCGGCTATGCCTTCAGCATGAATATCTCCGGCGGCGTCATCACCGCCTGCTCCTCCAGTGGAGACGGCTTCGATTCCAACGGTGACCTGACCATCTCCGGCGGCACCGTGGCGGTGTGGACGGCCAACACGGCGGACAATCAGCCGCTGGACGCCGACGGCGCGATCACCGTCTCCGGCGGCACGGTGCTGGCGGCAGGCGGCAGCGCCGGTATGGGGATGAACCTGACGGCGGAGCAGCCCTGCGTCACCTTCGGCTCCACCGGCGGTATGGGCGGCGGACGCCCCGGTGACATGGACGGCGGCAGCGCCAGCATCGCCAAGGACGCCGCTGTGACCATCACCGGCAGCGACGGCAGCGCCGTTTACAGCGGCACCGCCCTGTGCAATGCCAGCTTTGTGTTCTTCTCCTCCCCCGAGCTGACCGCCGACGGCAGCTATACCCTGACCGCCGGGGACACCTCCCTGACCGCCACCGCCCAGACCGGCAGCATTTCCTCCGGCGGTATGGGAGGCCCCGGAAACGGCGGCCAGCGTCCCGGCGATAGAGACGGCGGCCAGCAGGCTCCCGATTTCTCCGGCGGCGGCCAGCCGCCGGAAAGACCCGGCAGCCAGCAGTCCGGTACGGCTCAAAACAGCTGATAGACAATCAAAACGCCACCGTATGAAGGATCATACGGTGGCGTTACAGCTCATTATTTTAGCTTGGCATGGCGGTGGCAAGGCGCACCGCCATACCGGGGAGATATTTTCTGATGGTTTGCATATGATTTCCGATTTACTCCTGTTCCTTGCGAATGGCCTCCACCATGCGGGTCAGGCCGGTCTCAATGATGCTGCGGGGCATGGCCAGATTCAGGCGGATGTACCCGGCGGCGTTGCCCACGAACAGACCGTTGCCGCCCTCCAGCAGCACGCCCGCCTTGTTGGCGAAGAAGTCCGGCAGGTCGGTGGTCTCCGGCAGGCACTTGCCCAGGCGGGGATAATACCCGGCGTCACGCACAGCTGCTCCTGAGGAAAGCCCCAGTCGTAGTGATCCTTGCACCACTGGGAGAAAGCATTATAATATTCGTCATCGTACAGGCCGGTGTAGCCGAAAATGCGGCGGTCGATGCGGCCCCGCAGGGCGTCCAGGATCTCCGGTGCCACGCCGAACTCCATGTCGGCCACCCACATGCGGACGAACTCCTCGTCCTTGTAGGGGAACACCTTCTCCGGGCCGGCGTGGAAGATGTAGCTCCGGAAGCCGTCGGTATTCAGGGCGTTGGTGTGGCGGCGGTCGATGATCTCGTCAAAGTTGTAGGTCATGGTGGTTGCTGCTTTCTTTTTCAGCGATGGTCGCATTTCTGACACTGTATCATGGGCGTTTCGCCCACATCTTTATGCCCGTTGAAGAAGTGGGCATCGGCTCCCACGCATATGGAGTGCAGGCCAAACATTTATTCTTCCTTTCGTTTGCTTTCTCCTCTCCGGGCTGCCGCCTTTGATCTGTCCTGAAAACGCAAAAGAGCGCCGGTTCGATGGTTCTACGAAACCAACAAACCGACGCTCTCACTTTTCCATATGTTGTTTTTCAGATGCGAACCACTTGGGGTCAGTACTTCCAGCGGCTTTCAAAACCCATCGGAAACGCTCGGTTCGCATCCACACAAATTTTCTCAAAAAGTTGCAAAAAAGCTGTGAAATATGAAGTTTCACAGCTTTTCGTGGTGGAGAACCACACCTTAAATCCGAACCGAGTGCCGACTCGATCTCTTCAAGCGAGATTGTCTGCGTCCCGTGCTGATAGTTATAGGTCAATACAAGTTTGTCATCGAACACATACACCGAATTCACGAATGTATCAATCAGGCGTTTCTGAAAATCCCGGTTTTCCGAATCGCCGTGACGGAATTGTTCAAACCATGCCGTCATCTGTTCGCGGGTAAGCTTCGGCTTTTGCAGCTCGGCAGTCTGGATATTGACGAGAATTTCTTCCTTCTGCGCTTCCAGCTCTTCAAGCCGCTGCTTGGTGGACGGCGTGAAGATACCCTGCTCGATTGCTTTTAGAAGATTTGAAATCGCGGACTCTGTTTCTGCAAGCTGTGACCGCAGTGCAGGTGTCGTCGTGTCCTCCTGTTCCTGCATGACAAGGATCGCATCAATGAGCCGGTTGATCTTTTCCTCGTCCATGACCCGCTGCATGGTCAGGCGAACAACAACACGCTCAATCCAGTCTTTGCGAACAGCCTTCTTGTCGCAATCCTTCAGGCGCTTCGCACCGCTGCATTTGTAATAATAGTGCATAGCGCCGGTATGGCTCTTGCCGCTTTCACCAACCATCATGCGCTCACACTTACCACAGAACAGCTTTGTTGTCAGCAGATAGTCCTCTTTTGCTTTTGCCATTGCGGGAGCATGGCGGTTCTTCTCCATGCGCTCCTGCACACGGTTGAACAGGTCTTCCGGAATGATGGCGGGAACGCCGCCCTCAATCACAACGTCCTGATAGCGGTACTCGCCAATGTATTTGCGGTTTTTCAGCAGGGAGCTGAAACTATTGATATTGAACGGCTGCCCCTTTTTCGTTCTGAGGCCGCGGGCATTGAAATCCTCGACAATAGAACGAACTGTCTTGCCGTCAGCATACTTCTCAAATACCTCAACCACTAATGGCGCAGTCGTAGGATCGATCACAAGCTTCTGTGCTTTCTTGTCCAACAGATAGCCGAGCGGAATGCCACCGCCGTTGTTTTTCCCTTTCAGCGCGTTCTCTTTCTGTCCGCGATGGATTTTCTCTGATAGTTCAGCAGAATAGAACTCGGCATAGCCCTCCAGCATTGCTTCCAGAATAATACCCTCCGGGCCTTCGGAGATATGCTCTTTCGCAGAAATAACCTTTACGCCGTTCTTTTTCAGAATGTGCTTGTAGTGAGCGCTGTCGTAACGGTCGCGGGAAAAGCGGTCGAGCTTCCATACAAGCACAATCTCGAACAACTCTTTTGCGCTGTCCTTGATCATGTGCTGGAACTCCGGTCGATCTGCTGTTTTTGCAGATAATGCCCGGTCGATATACGTTCCAACGACGGTCATATCATTGCGCTCGGCATATTCCCGGCACTCGCGGAGCTGACCTTCAATGGATTCCTCGCGCTGGCTGTCTGAGGAATAGCGGGCGTAGATAACAGCGTTCATTCTTCATCACCCTCGTTGTCTTCGCCACTTTCCAGCGCAAGCTCTGTCAGTTCACGCAGCTTGTTTTGCAGGAGCGTCTTGTCAGGAAGACAAAGCCTATAATCTGCAACGAGTGTGGGCGACATACTGCGGCTTAAAGCATATTCGACAACTGCGTCATCCTTGCTGGCGCAAAGAATAACGCCCACACTTGGATTTTCGTTTGGCTTCTTCACATCGCGGTCAAGTGCTTCGAGATAAAAATTGATCTGCCCGATGTGTTCCGGCTTGAATTTCCCGATTTTCAGTTCAATCGGGACAAGGCAGGAGAGCGCACGGTTATAAAACAGCAGGTCAATGAAGAAATCTGTATTGCCAACCTGAACGCGGTACTCTTCCCCGATAAAGGTAAAGTCCCGACCAAATTCGAGTATAAACTGCTTCAAATTTTCGATGATCGCTTTGCGGAGATTCTTTTCAGAAAATTGCTCCGGCAAGTCCAGAAACTCAAGCACATAGGTATCGAGGATGCTTTCACGCACATTATGCGAAACGGATTCAGGCATTGGCTTCTTGGCGGAAATCATCGAACGCTCGTAGTACGATGTGCCGATCTGACGCTCCAACTCGCGCTTGGAATAATGTTCCTTTGCGCAGAGTGCCATGTAAAAATGCCGTTCCTCTGCTGTCTTAGAGCCGGACATAATAAGCAGATGGTTTGTCCAACTGATTTGTGTCACCAGTGGTGTCACAAATTTATCATCCTTATAAGTCTCGTAGAATTGCTTCATACGATAGAGACCGCGACGGTTGAAACCTTTGATGTTGGGGTTCTCTTGCGCAATGTATGCGGCAACTTCGTCAATAATCTTATCGCCAAAGCTTGATGCAGAACAAAGCTCAGACAAATACGCACCGACGCTCCAATACATCTGGATAAGCTCTGCATTGACCGCTTTCATGGCGCGGCTGCGGGCGTTGTCGATGATATGGATGACCTCATCGAACCGTCCCGGATTATGGGTTAATTCATTGCTCATGTCTTCGCCTCCCCAAGCATTTTCAGCATTGCTTCTTTCAGCTTTTCGTTCATCGGTGATTCCGGATCGAAGCACATCTCAACGAACTTTCTAAGTTCAGGATTGTTCGCGTCAACCGGAGGTTTCGCTTCATACAGCTTGCCATGCGGATCATCGCAGCGGGCAAAAATATAGTCCATTGAAACGTCAAAATAGTCCGCATACTTGCGCAGAAGCTCAACAGTCGGCGTTGCCTGACCGTTTTCATAGCGGTTGATGCTGGACTGCGTAGAGCCGATCACGTCGGCAAATTTTGATTGGGATAAGCCAATTCCTTCCCGCAATGCGCGAAGACGCATACCCAGTTGTTTCATGCTGTTCAACCTCCAATTCGGGTTAAGTACAGTATAATCAAAATCCGAGCAGATGTCAACCCGGATTTTGAAGCTTTTGCGTGAACATTTCAATTTTACTAGATGGAAAGCATTTTTATTACTACATCATCTGTCATTACAGCCTTTCTATTTGAAAAATCTGCAACCCAATCGCATTCTTTTGCAAACAATTCTTGGCACAAGCTGTTGATATCATGTCCGGCAGACAGACCTTGAATCACATAGCTCAGGAAATCATCTACATATGAATGAAGATTTTCAACAAGAAGTGCCAAATAAGGCATACTATCACCATTGTGAATAATCAGATTTCTATTCCTATAAATTCTCATTATTTGCCACTTTACTCTCTCCGCATGTTTTTCAACAAACTGATATACATCATACGGAGTGCTGAAAACTTTATTGTAATACTCTATACGTTCCCTGAAAAGAGGAAAATCACCGCATTCTGTTAAGAAAGAATCGCGATCAGTTTTATGTTCATTTAGCACAACAAATTCACACAGTTTTTGGATTATCTCAGCCTCATCAGTGCTTTCACCGATAATTTCACGATATTTCTCATCATTATAGTTTTTGAAATCTATGGAAAACTGAGAAAATAGAGAATAAATGTATCTGCGCTTCAAAATTGGGACAAGATACATACACACTTGAACAATTCTATCTGATGTGTGCTTGTTACTAATGTCGAGAATTGATTCAAAAATTGCCCACAAATCAAGTAATTGATTCTCTTTAGAGATACTATCAAGAGAATGAGAATGGAAACGTGCTGCGTTAATAAGCGCTACTCTCTCTCGAACAGATTTTTGATTGCTGATCGCTGTTTCTAAAGTCTCCATATTCTTAACAATTTGTTCTTTAGAAGGCATTTTAACATGCGATACTGCACTTTTTTCTTGCTCAACTCTAAAAAAATCCGAATCACTATACACGCCGCATTTTGCGGTATTTATGTCATATCGATAGTCATGGTTGTTTAATCGATACAGGGAGGCGTTGATAGAAAGTGTTAATCTAGCACTATAGGCAGCTTGATATGGATCTAAAGCTTTTCGATCTATGATTAGATAGGCTTGATTCCTATTTTTTTGTAAAAATACCTTCTCTGCATGCGATTCATACCTTTGTTCAAAACTTTCTATACAAGACAGGTCCTCGATGTGGTCAGTAAAATGACTAATACGTCCTCTGTTTACGATGAACACTACTGTATAGTTGCTTTTTTTGAATGGAAATGCAGAGAAAAAGTCATTAATCACGTTAGGCGATACTATGTCATTATTTGAATGCCAGAAAACATCAAACATAACTTTTTTGATGTAATTTTGGCTGTATCCAAAGTTAATTAGCTCTGTTAACAACGATTTTACAAGGCTGAATAAATCAAGTTGATCCGATTCTTCATTGGATAGAATCTTCTCTATTACTCTGGTCTTTAATGTCTCATAATACTTGTTGTCTTCAAAGAAACGCGAGTCAATTGCCAATATTGCCTTTTTGATCTCGTCATAGTTTAGCTCCGAAACACTAGTGCTAATTCTGTATCGCTCATTTTGGTACTTTACAAAATATCTCAAAGGACTGTTATTAATAAGATCAAATGCTGGGTCTTTTGTCAGGGAAATGTACAATTCTTCGGCTATGGGCTTGAGTGTTCCTTCAGGGACACCGTGTTTGTCGATTCCATTTATAGCGCTAAGGGCATCTAGACAGAGATAATGGCTATTAAGTGTAGATATTCGATTAGACGGAATAGAATAATCAAAAAGGAGTTCATCAACTAACTGAGCAAAAAATAACAAATTTTTGCACGCAGAAATATCTTTCCATTTGACCAGATTACCCTGTTTCATTTATGGTATCCTTTCTGACTCTCAATTTAGCTGTAAGCTTCAGCACACAAAAACATTTGATTTCATACATCCACATCTGCATCCGTATCAAACAGCGCGTCCAGAGCTGCGTTATCAGTGATCGCCTTGACTTTGTTCCGCACTTGCACCTTCGCCATATCTAAGCGGTAGAAATGTTCCTTGCGGTCTGCGCCCACTTTCTTTCGGATAAGCTGAATACGGTTATAGGTAAATTGGTGCTTGTCCGCAAACTCGGCTAAGCCAACCGCCTTTGCCACATTGTCGGTGCGGCTCGGATCGTGCGGCTCCAAGATACTGTACGAATACTCCTCACCGTCCTTTTCGACGATAAGCAGGTCGGGGTACATGGGAAGAATCTTTCCCGCGCTCCGATAAGGGATGCAGAGAGACCAGGGCTTGCGGTCAAGATTTCTCAGCCACGCATACGCGCCTTTTCCGATTTCTTCAAGCAACAAATCATGTTCCCACGCATTGAGCGTAGTTTGGAAAGTGCCGTCCTGTGCGATATAGATGTGCTTATCATAAGCGCGGCTGTCCTCACCTACGGTAAAGCCCACGCTTGACGGCAAGTGCCAATCTATATCCTGTGGTCTGTCGGTAGCGTCAGACAGGCGTTCATACTCCATACGCCGAGCATCGTTCAGCTTGCCGATTTTGGCGCGGTATTTGTTATACAGCTCCGCGAACTTGTCTTCGCACCAATCGTTGATACGCTGCATAGCGTCATTATGCCCTGCCAGCACGACAACCTCAATTTTTGCGTCCTTATCATCAAGCCCCTGACTATGTTTGAAAATCCAGTAGGCATAATCCAAACCGTCACCGAGTTTTTTACCCGCAACCTTGAAATATCGGTCAATGTCAAATTCGGTCACGATCATGTGGTCAGCTTCGTCCACGCGATAGGCGTTATCGCCATAATCAAAAGTCAGCGATTTCAGATTAAAGCCTGTGATCGCCTGTGCAAGCGCATCGTATTCACCCGCATTTTTGATACTTTCGATTTCATCCGCCATAAGCTGCACAATCGATTTCTGCATATCATGGTGGATATTGATATCGATCATATCGTCCTTGATAGCGCGGCAAAACTGCATGAGCCTACGCAAAGGTGTGATTTTACGCGCCGTTTCAATGCGGTATGTAATCAATTTGCCATCCATATCCGCGAAAACATCAGCAAATTGCGGATCTTGGTAATAGGTCACACCGGTACGATTGGTGACGGTATCGGTGGGGATAATGTCCTCGCCGCTGTTCAGCGCGTCCACAACCTCTTTCACAGTCTGTTCGTTGTAATAGGGCAGGAACAGGCTGACTTCGTTCAGTTCGTCATTGGATGGTATGCGCCGCGCCAATGGAGTACGCACCATGCGCCCCAAAAGCTGCGCGATATAGGTGTAGTCCTGTGCGCTGCGGAACGACATCATAACCTCGGCGCGGGGGCAGTCCCATCCTGTGGAAAGGCTCATTTTGAAAATGACAAAATTGACCTGATCGCTTTCCTCAATGCGGGACGCTTCCATGTAGGGAATCGTCCATGTACCAACGGTCAGCAGCTTCTTGCTGTCCATACAATGCACAACTTCGCTGTTCACAAGGGGACGCCTAAGCTGTGTTTCAAGCATGGCAAGATAGGATTCAATTTCCGTATTGCTGACGATCTTATCGTTGCCGTCCTCAACCTGAATGACAAGGACGGGCTTGACAGTCTTATCCTCGCGTTCTTTTTCGCAATACTGCGCCCATTGCTCCGCTTTGCGCTGCCAACTTGCAACCGCGCCCTGAAACATCGTCATATCGGCATTGATGGCGATTTCGGGATAGTGAATCACAACACGGTCTTTAAGAAGCCCGGAATCACGCACATCTTCGGGCTTGATAATCACTTTGAGTTCGGGGGACTCGGTATTCTCGATCAGCTTATGAAAACGCTGAGGGGTAGCGGTAACGCCAATCACAAGGGGCATTTTGCATAAGCCGTCCGGCGCACTTCCCATGATAAACTTCTGCATGATGGATTTTGCAGCATTTTCGGCTTTTGCGGAAACATTCGTGCCTCTGTGCGCCTCGTCAATGACAAGGTACAGCTTGCCCTTATACTCCCGCACCGTGTTGGTCAGCGTTTCCCAGATGGTATACTGTCGTTTGTCCGATTTATGCGTCAGCAGCTTATCGTTGCCGAGCTTCTGTGTGTTCAGAAAGTAGATATTGCCGCACTCCAGAGTTTCGTTGTCGAAAACAGAGTCGATGGTATGAATATTGCGGACACGGATTTTATCGGATTTGCTCTCGATTTTGCGGCGGGACTGCTCGTTGAGTTCGGGCATATCGGACAACCATACAACAATAGCGTCGGGATCGCCCTGTGTTTCAGCCGAACCGAAAAATATGTCCTCAAAAAGCGCGGTCATCACAATGGTCTTACCCGATCCTGTTGGGGCAGAGAAAGAAATGATAACTTGTTCTTCTGCGTCAGACAGGAGCATACTGTTCGCACTGTTGATGCGTTTATGGAGATCAGAGAGTGCGTCCTCCTGAAATCCGAATAGTTTTTCCCTCATGGTCAAATCCTCCTGCTATTGATAACAAAATTGTCAATATAGTCCCTGTATAGCTGTGTCACATTTCGGGTGCGAATCCGCGATCCCATTTCCCTATAAGCGTCCTCCGAGTTGGTGACAAGGTAAACATACTCGATATTGGGACGCGCCTCTATTTCAGCCAAAAACGCACCAAAATAACGTTCATCGATCAGCACCGCAAAATTGCTGCTTTCAGGGATCAACATATCGGGCAGTTCTCCATCGGCAAGGACAGGACGCTTGCCAACCGCGCCCGCTTTCAGCCAAAGCATAGGAAGTATCTCACGAAACTGCTGACCGAGGGCAACACTGCTCTTATCCAAAAAACCGAGTTTGAAATACTCCGCATTGGCGGCAAAACCGTCTGCCATTTTGATCTTTGAAAGTTCTGGATATATCGCTTCTTTCGCCTTTTTGTAAAATGTTCCTCGAATTTTTCTTCCGGTATCCGGATCTGTAATTTCACCTTCTACCTCGACCATTTTTTCAATCTCACAACCGTAATTGCCTTTCAATTTGTCTCCGTGGATATCAACACCCTTTATGCTGCAAATTGTCCGCGGCCAGGTGACATATCGGGCAATACCGAGTTTTTCCCATTCCTCGTCTCCCGGTTGATAGCCCTGCGTCTTTAAGGTTTTTGCCTCATCGTCGGAAACTTCGTTATTTGTAACCAAGATGCAGCGGCGATTGCCGCCGTCCTCTGCGTTGAGTAGATTGACTGCGTGGAGCGTTGTGCCGCTGCCTGCGAAAAAGTCAACGATGAGTGCATTAGGCTTGTCCGCAACGAAAAACCGCAGAGTGTCACGAACAGCATATAGTGACTTCGGGAATGGAAAACGCTTTTCACCGATTACAGAGGTCAATAAGGTTGTCCCATTTTCTGACGCATTATGACTTGCAATTTTCCATTGTGTTGGTGGCATACGCAACTCGTCAACACCGAGTTCCTTTTTATATGCAATCATTGAGCCATCGTCAGCATAGCCTTGAATCGCGTACTCACCTTTAACAACTTTTGCATATTCGCCATCGGGCAAATAGTTTATTACAAAACCGTATGCTGTCGGTCTGCCCAAGCGGACACGCCCTTGCTGAATACGATTTTTTAATTCAACATTGCCAACTTGCCATCTGCCTTGTGTGCCATTTCGTCGCAAGGGTAAAACTTGAATCAAGCCGGGGATTTCTTCTGCGCGATCCTGTCCCATCGGGATAGAAGTTCCAATTTCCTTTATAGTCCTTGTGTCTGGATCAACATAAATTGGGTAATATAGATTCGGGCTGTCTGTCCGCATGGAATCTGTACCTCGCCTCATCATAGATGTCCACCCCGGCTCAACACTCTTTTCCGCCTCATCATCGTCTGTTTTTTCCTGTGCAGATACAATCGCAGATGATGACCATTCATTGGAAAGAGGCAATCTCGCAGGAGTGCATTCTCCAAACATTACAAAGAAAATGTATTCATCAGAACGGCTAAAACCATCACGCGCACAGCCCTTTGGATTGATAACACTGCTTACCATTTGAATATGGGCTTCGGGGAACATATCTTCTAAAAGACAGCCTAAGTGCAAGTATTCTTTTTCATCAATCGTTACAATCAGAACAGAGTTCTGAGGATTAAGAATCCGTTTAGCAATTTTCAGCCTGCGCTGCATCATAGACAGCCACTTGCTATGTCGGTAACTGTCTGTGGGATCAACATAATCGTTATTATATTTCCAATCTTTTGCTCTACTGTTATACGGCGGGTCTATGTAAATACAATCCACTTGTTTCGGGTAGAGGTATTCAAGAAGCTGCAACGCATGGAAATTGTCAGCTTCGATCAGCGTATGCCACAAGTTGCTATCGGGTGCATTTTCTACACTGTCTATCGGGATAAGGGACGGAAAAATAGGCTCGCCAAACTGCGCCACAGCAACGAGCGTATCAAGCGGACGCTCGCTCTTTTCGCCTGTGGCTTTATTGACAATTGCTGCCCTTCCGTTAGAGATCGCGGACACAAAATATACATCGCGTATGTCCTCTCCCTTAACCGCAACAAGCGATCCCTTGCGGACAGCTACGCCATACAGCGGCGTACATTCGGGAATGTGATCCTCAAACACAAGCCCGAACTTTTTTTGTTTGCTCAAACGCGCCACTTCCTGCTGTAAGCGGTCGCGCAAATTTTTATCCTCAATCTGTCGAATGAGATCGTTTATCGCTGCCATACTGATTTCCTCCATGCGTCGTACAATAAAAAACTATCGTCGTAAATGACCTTTCCCGTATCGGAAGAACTAAATGTGCCCGCTGATCCTGCTGCGTCAATTCGCACCCGCGAGGGGTAGGGCGTGTCCCCTTTTCGAGTCAGTCCCGTTATGACCACTTCGATACCGCTCCGTATTTATCTCAACATCAGCACCTCGGAAAACGGGGAGAACTGATGGGGAGAACAAGCAAAAATATTAAGTTAAGAATACCCGAAAAACCCCATAAAATCAAGGGATTCCGGTCAGGGAGCTACCGAGTAGCGACCACGATTTCGAGTCAGAGTCGCTGATATAATCTGCGGCTCATTTTTCGTTTTCGGCGGGCTTCTTGATATACTTCCCGTTCTTGATTCTCGCGTCCGCCGGCTTCTCTGCGTCCTCTGGAATCCCCCAGACCGAGCCAATGCGGATAGCGCCGGGAACACGCCCCTCGCCGCACAAAATCTGAATACGGCGAGTGGAGATACCCCAGCGTTCGGCGGTCTGCGTGATAGATAAATACTTCATGGGCAGTACTCCTGTTGCAGTTCGCTCCTGCGTCTGCTTATAAAATCACAGTATAATTATAATCGTCAAAGCGAATAAAAGCAAGGGCTTTTCGGAAAAGTTCAGGAAGTATTTTCAACTCAAAAATCAAGGGTTTGGGGCTTCCCCAAAAATCAAAATGGGCGTATCGGCTGCAAAGCTGAACCGCTCATTTTCCGGTGTGTACGGACACCGGATGTGCTTGCTACTCTCTCAAATCTCATATCCGCAGATACAACGCGCTCCCGCTTTCGCAAAAGCAGGAGCGCATATTTTTTGAAAATTTCTCATTTCGATACCTGCGTTTTGACGAAGAAATATCCGTTGAAAAGTGAGGAGCAGCGAATCGCCAATGCCCGCGTCCTCAAAAATTTTCTCTGTGGAGACCCCCTAATCCGCCGAGAAAATGTCCGTTGTAAAGTGAAAGGAAAAATTTTTGCTGCCATACTCAACAAACGGCAAAAAGGTGTCCGTTGTAAAGTGAAAGGAGTTCTTTGATATGCCTGACCGCACACGACCCATCCGCAAGGAAATCTGCCTGAACGAGCAGGAATTGAGCGTAGTTCGCCACAAGATGAATCAACTCGGCACCCGCAATTTCGGCGCATACGCCCGGAAAATGCTGATCGACGGCTACATCATCAAGGTCGATTACACCGAGCAAAAGAAGTTAGCTGCCGCTGTCAGCCGTGTCGCCTCGAACGTCAACCAGATTTGCCGCCGCATCAACAGCACCGGGCGTTGCTACGAGGACGACGTTGCCGAACTGAAAGCGCGGCAAGCCGAGATCTGGGAGCTGCTGAAAGCGCGGCAGAGGGACGAGCTTTGACCACAACGGGATTTTCCATGTGTGGGTTTTCCGTCACCGGTTTTTCGGATGGTGGACAAGCTGACGCTCCGGAGCGTCCCGCAACCGGATTTCAGGACGACGGTTTCCATGACGCTCATCGGGATTGAAGTTCATCCTCTAACTAATAAGAAATAAATCAAGATACAAAAAAATCATCTATCAATCAATCAACACAAAATGGATGGATTGATGGATGGGATAGGAGGCAAGATGAAAACTTTTTGCAAGCTCACAACACAAAGCCCTGCGGCGTCCTATGTGCCGCTCCCGAGGTTTCTTCTCCAGGACGAAACGCTGCGGGACATCAGCAACGACGCAAAGGTGCTCTACGCGCTGCTGCTGGACAGAGCCAGCATCTCTCGGCAGAACGGCTACGTCGAGCCGGACGGCACCATTCGGCTGTACTTCACCTTGGAACAGGCGCAAACCAAACTCCACCGCAGCCGCCAAAGCGCCACGCGAATCTTCCGGGAGTTGGAGTACAGCGGCTTGATTATCCGAAAAAAGCAGGGCTTGGGCAAGCCCGCGCTTATTACGCTGAACTACCCAGCGGACGCAAAGCTGATTCAGCCAAGAGAGGATGGCGCAATATTGCATGAATAAAGGTCGAAAACAAGGTGTTTTCCGCCCCACAAGCGCCGAGAAAACACAGGGGAATATCTTTTCTTATGATCGTCCCCGAATGCGCCTAAATGTTCTACAGAAGCGATAAAGGAGGTACTACGTGAACGCAGAAAAAGCGAATATTCAAAACAGCATGGATGCAGCCGAAATTCCGGAATACGTCTTTGAATCGCTGGCACGGAGTTTGCTTCCGGTAATTCAGAAGTACTACGAAAGCGAAGGTGGCAAAAAGGCATTTGCCGAATGGAAAGCAAAGAAGGAGATTTCAGACAGTGCATCTACATAAAGAAACCGGGAGGATTGCCCTGATCGGCAGTCCTCCCGGTTTCTTTATTACCAGTCTTCAACTTCTTCTATAAAAACAATAAATCCGAACCCATGACCAATCGGCACAAGGTTCGGATTATATTGTTTTGGTGGACCTGAAGGGATTCGAACCCTCGACCTCTCGGATGCGAACCGAACGCTCTCCCAGCTGAGCTACAAGCCCGAATATGAAGTTGTATGGTCGCGGTATGTCAGGCTTGCTCTCCCAGCTGAGCTACAAGCCCGTACCTTTACATTATACACAGTTTTTTCGAAAATGCAAGAGGGAATTGTGTTAAGTATCGCTTATGTCGAATATTAAAAACAAGTATTTCACTTATATATCCTCCTTTGATATAATGAATTGCAAAACGCAATTGACAGACCGTGAAAGGATGAAGGAAATATGAGAACGTTGGGAACTGTTGTACGGGGCGTGCGCGCGCCGATTTTCCGTCAGGGCGACGACGCCGTGACCGTGACTGTGGAGACCGTGCTGAACGCGCTGCGCGAAAACGGCATCGAGGCTCACGACAAGGACGTGGTGGCCATCACCGAGTCCGTGGTGGCCCGCTGCCAGGGCAACTACGCCACCGTGGAGCAGATCAGCGCCGACGTCCGCGCCAAAACCGGCGGCGAGACCGTGGCCGTGGTGTTCCCCATTCTCAGCCGCAACCGCTTCTCTCTGCTGCTGCAGGGCATCGCCGGTGGCTGCAAGAAGGTGGTGCTGATGCTCAGCTATCCCTCCGACGAGGTGGGCAACCATCTGGTGTCCATGGATCAGCTGGACGAGGCGGGCATCGACCCCTGGCACGACGTGCTGGATCTGAAGCGCTTCCGTGACGCTTTCGGCGCGGTGATCCACCCCTTTACCGGCGTGGACTATGTGGACTACTACAAGACCATCATTGAGAAGGCCGGAGCCGAAGCGGAGATCGTGTTCGCCAACCGGGTGCAGGCGGTGCTGGACTACACCGACACCGTGATCTGCTGCGATATCCACACCCGTGCACGCAGCAAGCGGCTGCTGAAGGCCGCCGGCACCAAGACGGTGCTGGGTCTGGACGACCTGCTGACCGCTCCCGTGGATGGCAGCGGCTACACCCCCCAGTACGGCCTGCTGGGCAGCAACAAGGCCGACGATGAGCGGGTGAAGCTGTTCCCCCGTGACGCCATGGCGGTAGCCGAGGGCATCGGCAAGGCCATGAGCCAGGCCACCGGCAAGCAGATCGAGGCCATGGTCTATGGCGACGGCGCGTTCAAGGATCCCGCCGGTAAGATCTGGGAGCTGGCCGACCCCGTGGTGTCCCCCGGCTATACCGCCGGTCTGATCGGCACCCCCAATGAGCTGAAGCTGAAGTATCTGGCCGACCACGACTTCGGCGACCTGACCGGCGAGGCGCTGCAGAAGGCCGTGGCCGAGAAGATCCGCCAGAAGGACGCGTCCGTCAGTCTGGTGGGCAACATGGTGTCCGAGGGCACCACACCCCGCAACCTCACCGACCTGATCGGCTCCCTGTGCGACTTGACCTCCGGCAGCGGCGACAAGGGCACCCCCATCATCTACATTCAGGGCTATTTTGATAACTACACCAACGAGTAAGAGGCTTTCCCCTCCTCCCTGCCGCGCTATGCGGCGATGAACCTTCAGTAAACCCCCAGCTGTGCTGTCCAACGGCACAGTTGGGGGTTTTATCGTTCGATGAATACACGATACCGAAAAATGACACAGCTGCTGTTGAGCCTTTCGCGTTTCCGTCTTATATTCCCTTCCGAATTTTCCCTTGTGAGGCGGCATTTGCAAGACAGTAATGGGCGCTTTTATCGACTCCGCAAGCCGTTGGTTTCCGGCGTAAAACCGGCTTCAAAAAGTTAGCAAAAGCTAACCGTTCTGATAAAAAAGCACAATTTTTCAAAAGAATTTCTCTACAATACTGGACTTTTACACATGATGTATACTATAATCCTTATGGAGAACATTGGCAGAGAAACTAAGAACAACTGTAAGAGGGTGATATTTTTTGGATTATACCAAGTATGCGTTGAAAAGCGCGGAAGAGCTTGACTGCATGATGGCAGGAAAGGACAACTTCTTTGTCGTCGCCTGCAACAAGTGCTTCAAGGAGTTCGACACCACCGAGGAGCCGGAGTGCGGCGGCTTTGCCGCCATCGCCGCCGAAAAGGGCAAGCACATCACGGGCTCTGTGAAGGTGGACTTCCTGTGCAACAAGGTGCAGACCGAAAAGAAGCTGGCCGGGATCGTCCCCGCGGGGACGGAGAACGTGATGGTCATCTCCTGCGGTCTGGGCGTGCAGACGGTGGCCGACCTTGCGGAGGTGCCCACGTTTACCGCCACCAACTCCCTGAACTATGTGGGGCATCACGGCATGGCGCTGACGAAAAAGACCTGCGGTGCCTGCGCCCAGTGCTATCTGAACGCCACCGGCGGTATCTGCCCCATCGTGGACTGCTCCAAGAGCCTGGTGAACGGCCAGTGCGGCGGCGCCAAGAACGGCAAGTGCGAGATCGACCCCAAGAAGGACTGCGCGTGGGAAAACATCTATCAGCGCCTTGAGAAGCAGGGCCGGACGAAGGAGTTCCTGGAGCAGCCCATTCAGCTGCGGGACTACTCGCTGGCCGGTGTGGAGGAGATCAAGGCCTACGTGGCCGAGGCTCGTGCACGGCGCTATGAAGGCTTTTACGGCGGCGTCCATCCCACGGAGAACAAGGAGTTCACCGAGCATCTGGCGATCCAGAGGTTCCCGGAGCCGGACACCGTGGTCATCCCCCTGTCGATGCACATCGGCGCTCCCGCCACCCCGGTGGTGAAGCCCGGCGACTATGTGAAGGTCGGCCAGCTGATCGGCGAACAGGCGGGCTTTGTCAGTGCGCCTGTCCACGCCAGCGTCAGCGGTACTGTGCTGGCGGTGGAGCCTCACACCCACCCCAACAAGGGCCCCGGCGTGCTGAGCGTCGTCATCCAGAACGACGGCAAGAACACGCTGCACGAGTCCGTGGTTCCCAACAAACCCCTCGAGGAACTGACGCCTGACGAGATCGTTGAGATCGTCAAGGAAAAGGGCATCGTGGGCATGGGCGGCGCTACGTTCCCCACTTATGTCAAGCTGAAGCCCGGCAAGCCCATTGACGCGGTGCTCATCAACGGCTCCGAGTGCGAGCCGTATCTGACGGCGGATCACCGGATGCTGCTGGAATATGCCGACGAGATCCTCTATGGTCTGCGGGCCATGATGAAGGCGGTAGACGCGCCCGAGGGCGTGATCCTCATCGAGGACAACAAGCCCGACGCCGTGGCGCTGATGGAGGAAAAGGTGGCACCCTACGACAATATCCGTGTGGTAGCCGCCAAGACCCAGTACCCCGAGGGCGCTGAAAAGATGCTCATCAAGCGGGTCATGGGCCGTCACGTGCCCAGCGGAAAGCTGCCCGCCGACGTAGGCTGCGTGGTCAGCAACGCCTCCACCGCCAAGGCGGTCTCCGATGCCATCCAGAAGGGCATGCCCTTTATTGAGCGCGCCGTCTCCGTGACCGGCGAGTTCATCCGGAACCCCGGTAACTACATGATCAAGATGGGCACCAGCGTGCAGGCCATCATCGACCACTGCGGCGGCATCACCGGCGACGACGTGGTGCTGAAGATGGGCGGCCCCATGATGGGCGCTCCCCTTCACGACACCAACGTGCCCATTGTCAAGGGCTCCAACGGCGTCATCGCCATCCCCGCCGACCACACCGAGGAGAAGGAATGCATCAAGTGCGGCCGCTGCGTGGACGTGTGCCCCATGGAGCTGCAGCCGCTGGAGATCTATAAGTACGGCCAGCTGGGCGACACCGACGCGCTGCTGAAGCTGAACGTCATGGACTGCTTCTCCTGCCGGTGCTGCGAGTACATCTGCTCGTCCAAGATCCCGCTGGTCTCCAAGATCAACGAGGCCAAGGGTCTGGTCATGCCTCTGCTGAAGAAATAAGGGAGGGAGAGAACATATGCTGATCACAAGACTGAAATCCGAAGAAACCATTACCTCCCTCTGCACCGGCAAGGTGTTTATCATCAACTGCCACGGCTGCAAGGAGGTAGGCTTTCCTGAGGTGGAGGCTCACGCCCTGCAGAAGAAGCTGGCGGACGCCGGTAAGGTAGTGGGCACGCTGACCACCGACTATGTCTGCAACCCCGACGAGCTGGCACTGCGGCTGAGAGGCCCCATGCCCAAAATCGCCGAGGCGGACGCCGTTCTGGTGTTTTCCTGCGGCGTAGGCGTGCAGACCATCTCCGGCCTGCTGGACGACAAGCCTGTTTACGCCTGCTGCGACACGGTGGAGCTGCCGGGCTTCCAGGGCGTTACGCCGCTGGAGTACGACTGCGACCAGTGCGGCGAGTGCTTCCTGAACCTGACCGGCGGCATCTGCCCCATCACCGCCTGTTCCAAGAGCCTTGTCAACGGCCCGTGCGGCGGCACGAAGGACGGCAAATGCGAGGTTTCCCCCACGATGGACTGCGGCTGGGAACGGATCATCCAGCGGCTGAAGGCACAGGGCCGTCTGGACATCCTGCGCTGCCCCACGCAAATGCACGATTTCAACACGGATCAGGCGACCATGGCCGCCAAAGAATCTGACTAATCAGGAGTAATGCTATGAAAATTACAGATCTGTTTCATAACGGTGAATTCGTCGTTTCCGCCGAGATCGGCCCTCCCAAGGGCATCCACATCGACAGTCTGGTGGAGGAGGCGAAGGAATACCTCACCGGCGTCCACTACGTCAACGTGACCGATAACCAGTCCTCCGTCATGCGGCTGGGCGGTCTGGCCACCTGCAAGGTGCTGAAGGACGCGGGGCTTACCCCCATCTTCCAGCTGACCTGCCGCGACCGCAACCGCATCGCGCTGCAGTCCGACCTGCTGAGCGCCGCCATGCTGGGCATCGACAACATTCTGTGCCTGACCGGCGACCACACCAAGCTGGGCGACCATCCCCAGGCCAAGCCTGTGTTCGATCTGGACTCCGTGTCGCTGCTCCACGCGGCCAGCCTGCTGGAGACCGGCAAGGATCTGGGCGGCAACGAGCTGGTGGGCGAGCCCCCCAAGTTTGCCAAGGGCGCCGTGGTGTCCCCCTGCTCCGACTCCGTGGACGCGCAGCTGGTGAAGATGGAGCGCAAGGTCAAGGCCGGCGCTGAGTTCTTCCAGACACAGGCGGTCTTTGAGCCAGAGAAGTTCATCAAGTTCATGGAAGCCGCCAAGCAGTTCGGTAAGCCCGTACAGGTGGGTATCATCATCCCCAAGTCCGTGGGCATGTGCCGCTTCATGAACAACAACGTGGCCGGTGTTCACATCCCCGACGAGCTGATCGCCGAGCTGCAGGCGGATAAGGAAAAGACCAAGGCCGGTATCACCGGCGTGGAGATCGCCGCCCGCATCATCCGTGAGTGCAAGCCCTACTGTCAGGGTGTCCACATCATGTCTCTGGGCTGGGAATCCAAGGTTCCCGGGCTGCTGGAGCAGGCGGGGCTCAAGTAAACTACCGATAACAAAGCTGCCGCCGCTGCGTACCTGTGGTACGCAGCGGCGGTTTTTACTGTCTGATTTCAGATGACCTGCTGCTCCTTCAGGGCGGTCAGGTCTGCTTCGGTCAGGCCCAGCAGCTCACCGTAAACGGCGGCGTTGTCCTGACCCAGATCAGGGGCGGGGCGGGAAATATCGGCCTTGGTATCCAGCAACTTCACGGGGTTGCCGTTGACCTTCATGTCGCCGATGATGGGATGGTGCATGGGAACGAACATCTCGCGGGCGCCGGCGATATGGGGATCGGTGGTGACGCGCTTCAGGTCGTTGATGGGGGAAGCGGGCACGCCGGCGGCAAGGATCAACTCCACGCACTCGTCGATGGTGTGCTGGGTGGTCCACTTCTCGATCTCAGGCTTCAGGGCCTCATGGTTCTCGCAGCGGTGGACGTTGGTGTCGAACCGGGGATCGGTCAGCAGATCCTCCCGCATCAGCACCTTGGTGCACAGCAGGGTATACAGCTTGTCGTTGCCGCAGCCGATGACGAACAGGCCGTCGCTGGCCTGGAAGGAATCGTAGGGATAGGCGGAGGCGTAGCGGTTGCCCATCAGCTCAGGCTGCTTGCCGGAGGCAAAGTAGCGCTGGGTGCCAGTCTCCAGACTGGAGACCACGGAGTCCACCAGAGACACGTCCACACGCTGGCCCTTGCCGGTGAGCGCACGGGCATGGAGGGCGGTGAGAATGCCGATGGTCATGTTCATGCCGCCCAGCACGTCGCCCATGGCGTTACCGACGCGGAGGGGATGGCCGCCGGCCTCACCGGTAATGCTCATCAGGCCGCCGCTGGACTGGGCGATGATGTCGTAGCCGGGACGCTGGGAATAGGGCCGTAGCAGCCGAAGCCAGAGACAGCGCCGTAGATGATCTGGTCGTTGACCTCCTTCAGCACGTCGTAGCCCACGCCCAGCTTGTCCATAACGCCGGGACGGTAGTTCTCCACCACCACGTCGGCCTTCTTGACCATCTCCAGAAACAGCTTCTTGCCCTCCGGAGACTTCAGGTTCAGGGTAGCGCCCTTCTTATTGCGGTTGACGTTGGCGTAGTACATGCTGGCGCCGTTTTTCAGCGGGCCGAAGGCGCGGGTAGGCCAGATTGTCATAGCTGAAGATCTGACTGCCCTTATCATAGCTGATGTTGGCCAGCTTCTCATATTGGTTGGTTTCCTGGTGCATGGTCTCCTTTACCAGTTCACGGGAGATAACGCTGTCGGAGATACGCCGGTTATCCCGGCAATAGATTTGATAAATACGGCGCTCACCGTATTCCTCGCTGATGATCCTGTCCCGCACATCGCCGGTGGCGCTGCGGAAAGCGTCGGACACCGACAGGCGGTTGCCGCCTGCGTAGGGGATATTCATGTCCACACAGAGCTGGCGCAGATCATCCTTATCCACTAAAACACTGGGCAGCGAGAAATACAGCAGCTTTCCCAGCATATTCTGACGATCGCCGGATGCGGCGGCCGTCATGTCTTCAAATTTAAGTTCTGTCATATAGCATGTCCTCCTCATTGTGCCGCGATGCGGCTGAGATAGTAGTCGTCGATCCCCTTATACGCCGGATTCCAGACGTATTTGGAGTAGCGTATGCCACGGATGCTCTGCACCTCCTGGCGGATGGTCTGTATGGCGCGCCGCACCTGCGGATTGGTCATCTGATCCATGTCCATTGCCTCCACCACCTCGGTCACGCCAAGGCTTATCAGCGTATCTTTCAGCCCGTGGAGGGCAAAGACACCGCCGATGCAGACGAACAGGGCGTCGTTGTCCAGATAGCTGGCCACGTCGCCTTTCAGCGGCCCCTCCGTGATATAGGCGCGTTTGCTGGCGGTGTTGCCGGTGACGTGCGTCCATGAATAGCTGCGTGTTCCGTTGGGGGCATTGCGGCTGGAGAGCCAGCGGTACTTCCGGCCCGGTTCACCTTCGTCGAGCCGTATCTTCATACCCTGTAGCAGACCGTCCTTATCACGGGCAGGGATCAGGAAACCGTTGGGTCCGGACAGTGTCCATTCTCCATAGCTGGTGCGGAAGCCGGGAATGCCTTGCAGGTCATGCCCGGTGCTTCGCAGCAGCGAGGCCAGAAGCTTTCGGCCTTCCGGCGTCTGCGGCATACTGCGATATTGGTTTTGGTCGATGCGGTCATCGGAAAGGCCGCGTTCACGTAGGTTTTCCCGATGCTCTGCCGAAAGTGTCAGAAGTGAGAGCATATGTCCGCCTGTGCCGCCTGCGCCCAGCATGACGATTTTCACCGGTGTATTTGTAGGCAGTTTCATTTCAGATCCCCCAGCAGAAGATCCAGCGCCTTCCAGCCCCAGATACCTGTTTTCTCCGGTTTATGAGGTGAGACCTTTGAGATCGGCACCTTTTCATGGCTTACTTCAGTACACCATTCAGGCGGAAAGGGTTCCTCAAGCCCCTCTACCACCGTACCGGGGTCGATGTCCACGAAAGACCCACCGCAGCAGATGCGCGCCGCAATCTCCGGATAGAAATGATCCAGATGGCCCAGCACCATGTAGATACCGGTCCCGCGTTCATCCGCGTCATCAATAGAGGAGAAAAACGCCTCCATGCTATTGTGGGAATGAATGTCGGCATAGTGGATATAGCGGCTTTCATCATCGTAGGGATTTTCCTGCAAACTGGCGTGGATACCCGCTTTACTGACGTTCTGCTTGGGGACGTAGGCAAGGTATTCCTCCTTCCGCTTGTCCCAATAGATCAGCACCAGCGCCTCATACTCCTGTCCATGCTCTGCCATGAAGGAGCGGAAGAACGCGATGATCTGGCGCATCAGCGACAGCGGGATCAGGGGCAGGGCCGGGGTAAACCCGGCCGCAACCGCCTGAAAATCAATGATCTTGTGTTTTGGAGCGATAAATTCACCCTGCTCGGTCTTGTGCATCTCGTAGATGTGGCCGTCATTGCCGGGGATCAGGCAGATGACCTTATCCGAATTGCGGGCGGCCTCCACGGTGGGAAATGTTCTCTTGTAAGCGGCGATTCCTTTATTGTTCATAGTCGCTTTGGGACGCACGATACAGTCAGGGTTTTTGTTCTCGGCATTTTTGAGTACGTCCAGAAACTCACGGGAGCGCTCGATGGATTCCTTCATGGCGATGATCATTGTTCCCTTGGGGTCTCTGACACTCTTGCGAATCGTGCCATACTCCACCGACCATGACACATTTTTGCCCTCCTCCAAATCAAGAAAATCCTCTGACTTACGGATGCGAAGCTCCTCGAATGTCATGGTAGGATCTTCAACGACCTCCTTTGCGCTCTTATGGCAAAAGACAGGCTTCTTTTCAAAGAGACTGGCTTTTGCGTTCTCCACGGTCTTTGCCTCGAAAGCTGCTTCCAACGGATTGTTGGGTGCAGGCTCTGCGGCGGGGATCGTTGCGGGAGGAATGGTCACTGCCGCCGGCTGCGGCGCAGGGGTCTGCTCCGCTTGGGGCGCTGCGGGGGACGTAGGCGGCTGCTCCACGCGGGGTATTGCTGCCTCCGGTGCGGGAACGGCCTGCTGGGGCACTTGGAATGGGTTGGCTTCGGGTGCTGCTGTGCCGCTGGATGTGCCGGTGCCGAAGATCTCGTTGATGTCAAGACCTTCCTCCGCGCTGATCTCCTGAAACGGCCACATGTTGTTGCTGTCACTCATGGTAACGGCTCCTTCCGTGTTTTGGGACAATAAAAAAGAACGCAACCGCCTCGAAAGGCAATTACGTTCTTCTTGATGTCCAGTTTTTTACATACTTCAAGTCTTAGTCAGAACGAAGAAGGGGGTTGACCTCCTTTCTCGCCCGTGCCTGCTCTGCTCCGTCCTCAATGCCTAATGACCTTAAGTACAAGGCCATTGTAGCGGAAAGCTGCCGGGGCTTACAGGTGGAAAACGCTTGTTCGCCGCGAGAACCGGCTTATCCATTCATAATAATATGTAACAGGCTGCATTGCGAAGCATGCAGTCAGACCGACTGGCAAACCCCGCCCACGCTGTTCTTGCTCATTGAATAAATCTTACCACTGCTTAATCTCTGCCCACGAGAAGCGAAATCGTCATCGAACTGGTGCTATTATTCTTATACACGGCATCGTAAAAAGACCTGGAAGAATCCGACATCTTATTGATTGAAATGCAAGAGCAACCCGCTTGAATACCACTTTCATAGTATGCACTACTTGTGTTGCTTTCCTCATTGGTGCTGAATGTGCCTGTGAATACGGAATGCCTTGTACCGCCGACAGAAGAAGCATTTCTAATGGTTACGGTTACGCTTCTATTTCGAGTTGTAGCGTAGCCGTTATAATCGGGATGGATAAAGTAAAATCCCGCAAAAAACGCAATCGAGGTATCGTACTGATACGTTGTCAAAGTTCCGCCTGCGGGAATATTATACTGAGTCCCGTTGACGTATAGTGTGCGTGTCTGATAATAGGTTTCGACAATATTCCCGTCGGCATCGCGGATCACAATGGCAAACGGATTATCATCGTTGACAACGTAATTCTGGGTGTCTTCCGAGGTAACAGCAAAGGCCGAAACAGAACATATCGAGAGAACCAAAACTGCTGCCAAAATAGAACTGATAAATCGCTTGATCTTCATTGTCATAATAACTCCTTTCTCATTCTATCAGATGCGTGTATTCTTATCATCAGCGATTAAACCTACATTCGTGTTGAGCATAAACACCCCCTTTTCTAATTCTCGGCAAAAAGGAATAATAATCACTGCAATCGAATGCGAAACGCCTATCTTTCAAACACGGTCTCCCCATTGAATGTCAACCGGCAGATGCATTCAGGCTCGATTGGCTCGTCAAACCGTGTCCAAATCATGCAACTATCGTCGGCTTGGTCGGCGGTGAAGCTCCAATCACAGGGGATAGGTTTGCCGTCCGCGTCAAATACCCTGAACGCGCCGAGAATGCCGGTGGTAGAGTCCACATAGTCGGCGAAATACACTGCCACGGACAGCTTGGAGCACTCGATCCGCTCCGCCGTCAGTTCCTCCCCGCCATAGGTCAGGGGCACGTTCTCTGCCAGCACCTCGCTCGCAATGGTAACGGGCGTTTCCTCCAGAGTGACCTTCCATTTTCCCGGCAGCACAGTGGTATATATCTCCTTTCCGCCCCAGTGCATTTCAAGGTAAGGAAGTGCCTCCTTATCAATGGTCACAAACTCCCAGATATAGCACCAGTCGGCATCGGCCGCATCGGGGTCAAACGCGGAAGGGGGGCTGAAATGAACGCTAGGATCCGGATAAATGACAGCACCCGTCCGTGTGTCGATGAAATACCAGTTCTCCGGTGCTGTCCATTCGTTCTCCTCCGCTGGGCCCTTCATGACCAGTTGGAGTACACCGTTTTCCCAACCGGCATTGCAGATGGACGCGCCGCCGTAGGGCAGTTTTACCTCCGCAACGCCCGGCTGCCACCGATACCGTGATGTTCCGTTGGCGAAGCTATCCAGACATTGCGGTAAGTTGGCGTTTTCACCGGTATTTTCCACCATTTCCGCCACGTTGAAGTCTACCCTTACATCCTTGAACAGTTCTTGCTCCTGCCAGTTGGTGAGACTCATCACAAGGCCGTTGGCACTGTCGCCCGGCTGCCAGTCGGCGTATACGACGCCCTCCAATTCATTCTCCGGTACACCCGCCTTCCGCTCCAAAAAGCGAGACACATAAGCGCCGGACATCATCTTACCGGGAAAATACAGCTCGAAGTCGGCAAATTTCCCTGTTTGGTCAAGGACGGCTCCCTCATTTGCCTTTACGGAATAGAGAAGATAAAGGGATCGTTCATCAGAGATCACCTTTTCCACCTTGATCTGCAGTTCTTCCGTGGCTGCGGCCTGCGGTTGCTGTTGGGAGATCACCGGTGCCTCGTCTGCGTCACCGATGACGGTCTGACCGGGGGAAAAGATGTCGCGCCACGACAGCGGTATTCGGCTGATAGCGAAGGCGGTCACGGATACGCCCAGTATGATCAGCACCGCCGCACACGCGGCAGATAATTTGGGAAAGCGGGTGCGTTTTCTCCGGCCTGCATTTGTGCGGTTAAAGTCGAGGGCTTCTTCCAGATATGCGGTGTCAATATCTCCGATGGCTGACACCAGCTTGTCAGTTTTCCGATCCATTATATGTTTGCCTCCTTACGATTCAGGTATTGATGTAGTTTCCCGCGTATTCTGCTAAGCCGGACAGACACGTTGTTCTCGGTGATGCCAAATGCGTCTGCCAGCTCGGATATTGATTCTGAGAACCAGTAACGTTTCACAAACATGAGTCTGTCATCTTTGGGCAAGGCAGCGAGAAATGCGTTGATCTGCGCAGATAGTTCACTTATCGAGAGCTGCTCATCCATGGAGTTGTCGGGGATACAGTCCTCCAGTTCGGATAGTGAGACCTCAAATTGGCTGCCCCGCTTTATCGCGGTATTTGCGCGAAGCTTCTTCAAAGAGCGGTTGCGAACGATACGGCAGATGTAGGATCTCAGCGGGTCGGGGGATTGAGGAGGAATACTGTTCCATGCGCCAAGATAGGCGTCGTTCACACATTCTTCCGCGTCCTGATGATCGTTCAGAATGCTTCTGGCGATTTTCATGCACAGGTCGCCGTATTTTTGGGACAGTTCGGTGATGGCCTGCTCTGAGCGCTCAAAAAACAGGCGTATAATTTGTTTGTCATCCATATGGCGGCGATCCTCCTTTTCCTCTTATCTATTAACTACCTTTTTAGGTGTCAATATTACATATTTTTCAAATTATTTTAAATTTTATCAGGAAAAGCGAGCCAGGTAAAGGAGCACGGTCGCCGCTCACGAAAGAGACATACCCTAACCGCACAGGATTGTCAACGGACGCCCTGTATCTACCGTAGTTTTCCCTTGTTACCGGATAGAAAAACAGACGTGGAAATCTCCACGTCTGTTTTATACACATTTGTCAGAACTTCTTTAATTCCCTCAAAGATTTTTGGAGTGCATTGAAGATATTGAACCGGCTGGTCGATCAGCTATCTTTCTCCATCGTCAATCAAAAGAAGATCGTCCCGTGTTGCGGCATGATTGCGTATCATCGTATCCATGAGTGCTGCCAACGCTGCTTGCTGCGCGGATGTCAAGCAATTCCATTTATCCAACATCTCACGCTGCGCGGGAGTCAGAGCCACACAAATGTCGTCCTGTGCAAAGCATTGCGACAATGTAATGCTGAAAGCATCGCAGATCTTCTCAAGCGATGCAAACGATGGCGTCATAGACTTTTTTATACCACGAGGAGATGGTAGACTGTGGCAGGCCAGAGCGTTCAGCAAGCTGATATTCCGACCATCCCCGCGCCTCACGATTCTGCTTGATGATTTCCAGAATATCTGTCACAACTTCACCACCTTGGATTTTTCGTTTATTATACTTTGAAAAATCGTTACATTTTAATAATTGTTATCGTATTATTTATTGCGACAATAGTTTTCGTGAAGGTGTGACTGCTTTGAATGAAGGCCACCGTATCTGCGGGAACGCTACTTTACTATGCTGGAAAAAAGCACCCATATTTCCGCTGTGTACGAGGTCGGCGCACCGGATGCACAGCTGCAAGCCCATAAGAAAATCATTGGCCTTGTCGATGTGGTGGCTGTGTGTTCATGATGCGGACATGTCAGCAACGGACAGTGGGGAAAACAAAGCCTTTGCGTATGCCGCGGAGAACCATACGCCCACGCTGGTCTTGCATCCGAAAGAGCTGACCGCGAAGTGGGTCGGCGAGTAGTTCTATCCCAGACAGTCTTGATAACAGGATGATTAGCCCCTGTCACGACGCAGCAAGCCGAATCGCGCTTTGCCTGCAAAATCAAAAAGCCGCAGGCATCTGTGCTACGGCTGCATGAGCAATAGTTTGTTTTTTCGTAAAGTGAATAGTTTTTTGCGAAAATGGTGCTGTGTCGACTCCCTGTCTGTCGTGAGCGATCCAGATGTGCGCAAAATCCCCCTCCCCACCGAAAAGAGCCGGTCATTTTGCGGGGCAGAGCGAGAGATGGATTGGATTGTAGCTCTCCGGGGAAGCGCGGATATTATAAGAGGTCAGGTTCCCGCCGCATTGAAATGTCAATACCGGTAACTCTCAGCATGAGTTCCCGTGCGGACAGCTTGCTGTCGAAGGGCATGGGTGCTTTTGTCCGCGTCAACCGCCGCGCCAGCTTCAGCCGTATCTCCTTTTGCGGATTGCTCAGAAACCCGTAGTGGCGAATCTTCAGCATACAGGGTGCTGAGATGCGCCTGAAATGCCGCTTGCATTTGGAGATGTTCGCAGTCCCCATTTATGCTACATGCAGGAGACTGGGTGTGCCAAACATAGCACACTTGATGTCCTGTGGCGCAGCAAAAAAAGCAACGGATACCCGTTGCCATCTCCCCTATATGTTCCGTTGCAACGCAATAGCCCTTGACCGCATCCGTGTCTCGCAGTCAAGGGCTATTGATCCATCTTGGGCTCAGTCATCATTGGGGTCCTCACGTTTCTACAGATTATGGCATCTGCCGCCGTCTCTAGTTTCACTCCCGCTCTATCTGAAAACACCGCTGTGCGGTGGAACACCGTAAAGGCCGATGGGCTTTTGAGAGTGCTGAACATTCAGGTGATGCCATCTTCCCGTTACCTTGGCAGTAAAGGGGAACTCATCAGGTCATTGGATTCACCTCTTCCTATACTTTATCGGTATCTTTATTATAGCAAATTATTTTCAGAAAACAACTCGCAAAACAGCAAAAATAGTACGGTTAAATTTGGATAGTGTTCCGAAATGTTATATAATCCACTTTTTGGATTGACATAAAGTCACCATTTGATATAAAATTAAAGTGTTGTGAGGTTTCCTGTGCAGGAGGTATGCCATGGCGGAAAACGCCCTCCGTTGAAATCTCGCCATCATTGCTCAATAACAGCGGAAGGGTCTCCTAAAGAGACCCTTCCGCTGTTATTGAGCAGAACCTTTTTTCGGAGCAGACCGCAAATGAGCCGCTCTTTCTTTTTGTGAAGCCGCAATTGCCATCATGTGGTCGTACATCTCATCCCCAACACACTTTCTCGCGTACTGACACCATTGCACACAGCTCAACGTGTCATTATACGCAATGAACCCGCAGGTCTCGCATGCCATCTGCGTGTCTATAGAGAACAGCTCAATGATGCTCCCGCAATTCGGGCAGATCTTTTCGATGATCGTAGGGGTACGCGGCTTACCCTGGCAGCCACTCAGCATAGAGAGGAACCCTTCGACCGCAGGGCAAAGGCCTGCGGCCGCCTTTCTTGTGTTCTTTCTTGTGTTATTATATATTATGATTGCCTAGGGTGCACCCAATATCATAGGGATGCACCCCTACGGAAAACGACGCAAGCGTCTCGCCAGTCTAATCCCGGTATTCCGGCAGTCCATCTACCACGTCATAATCATAATCTGCGGTACGCCGAAGCTGCTCGTTTGTATGGGTGATCTTATCAGACATGCTCTCCAAGAATTTCCGCAGCAGCTTCACGCCAACGGCGGGATGCCGCTCCAGCAGGTCATTTAGCCGGGTTTTGCCAATGCACAGCAGCTCCGTAAACTCCGTGGCAACGCCGCTGAGCCGAAATACATTGCGTGTCAGGCAGTTCTCTCCAATAAAGCTGCCGACGCCCAGCGTGGCCATCTCCAGCGGAGCGGCTCCGCTGTTGTTCTCCCGATTGGCCACCAGCCGGATAGTTCCCTTCAGCACAAGGCAGACCTCGTCATTATGATCCCCGCTGGCGAATACCGTTTCATTTTCATAATAGGTTTTTACATGGCAATAGTCTCGTAGAATAGCGCGATCCTTCTCGGTAAGGTCTGACAGCACCGGCAGCTTTGTCAGGATCAGCAGCACATCCGCCTCGCTGAGCTTCCTGCGGTGCTCCTTGTCCAAATGGATCTCCGGCGCGGAAATATTGTGCCGCTCCAGAATGGCCCGAACGGCGTACCGCTCTTTTCTGACAAGGGCAATCAGCCTTTCCCATTCCGTCTGCACGTCCAGATAGGCACGGAATGCATTAAAGACAGGCTGGGCGTCATGCTTGGCAAGGTATATGTTCTGCATGGCCTCCATTGCCGACGCCGGGTCGTTTTCCGCCAGATACTGGGTGGCCAGCATCATGCTGCTCCGGTAGATTTTCTCCTCCAGATCCTCTTTCAGAAACGCGCCAGGATAGGGATCCAAGTCCTCGGGGTCGACCCTGACCAGATTGCTTGTCTTATACTGTGAGGTCATCTTGGCCCGCTGGTAGACGAAGCGGTAAATATCCTCCCGCATACGCATCCACTGGGGATGGGTTTTAGGCTGCGGCAGGTGCCTGATGGATAGGGTGTTATCCAGAAAGAAGCTGAAGCCGAACATTCTGCTGTTGATCAGATAGTCGATATCTTCACCTCTTTTGACCAACGGGTCAAAGGGGACACATTCAAACATCTCTCTGTGCAAAATCATGGCGCCGCCAAAGGCAAAGGGGGTCCGTTTCAAGCGTGGGCCGCTCCCAATGATCTGGTCAAACGCCTGCGCCTTGCTTCCAAAACGATCCCAATAAGTCATCCACGGCTCCGGCGTCACATCATCATAGTACCGGCCCTTTCCGTTAAGATAGTAGCCCGCCACGCCGTGTACCACATCACCATACACTCTGCGCCCAAGGAATTCCAGAGAACGGGGCACAAAATCCGGAAGCTCAAAAACCTCGTCGTCATCGATCAGCAGCGCGGCGTCAGCCGTCAGAATGGTGGCCGCCAGCAGACACATATTCCGCACATTGGAATATCCGAACATGGACAGCAGTGCCGCCCCCCTGTCACCAAGACCCGCACCCTTCAGGATGCGGGAAATGGCGGCAAGATCGCCTGCCGTAAAGAGATACGTCTCCGCCCGTAGCTTCACGCGCTTGACGATACGGTAAACCTGCTCATAGGCGGCATCCTCCACATCAGGTGTTGTAGGGCAAATTAGGATCACCAGCTTGAAGTCTTTTTCCTGAAACTGCTGCATACTGACAAGGGTTCGCTCCAGAGTACCTTCCTGATCAACCGGAGTGGGGTGATCGTAGACGGCATCCCCCTCCTGCCAACACTTGCCGGAGCTCCTGCACCAGTAGGTGGGTATGATCATCGTTTTTCTCATGGCCGCTTTCCCCCTACCACGCATTGCGGTAAAACTGCAAGGAACCATAAAGCCGAAGCAGATTTTGCAGGTATGTTGCCTGGGTGTAGCCGTTTCGCGCATAATCCGCAATGGTTTTTCTACGCTCTGGCTCCTGTTCATTACGCATAAGCTCATCTAAAATAGCGGCGTAAAGCTCCTCTTCGTCGTCGATCGCCACGAGCGTGCCCACCCGGTTGTTAACAAATTCCGGCAAGCCGCCCGCGTTCGTCGCTACCACCGGTGTACCGCAAGCCATGGCTTCCAGGGCGACAAGGCCAAAAGGCTCCTTGCGGGAAGGAATGACAAACACATCTGCGGCACAGTAGAGTCTGCGCAGCTCCTCCTGTGTTTTGTGGCCCAGGAAGTAGGTCGACTTCAAACCCAGCATCTGCGAGAGATCCATCAGCTCCTCTCGCTCCTGCCCATCGCCTGCAATCAAGGTAAGAATCCTTGGAGATTCCTGCTCCTCGTAATAGCGCGCTGCGGACAGAAGATTTTCTACGCCCTTGAAGGTGGTGAGTTTCCCTGCAAAGAGTACGATCTTCTCTCCGTTATAGGGGATGTTCATCTGGGTGAGAAGCGATGTGCGATCCACATCCTCAGGATAGAATACATCCTCATTATACCCGTTTGGCAACAGTGAAATCTTCGCGCAGGCTTCCGGGAAGTTCTCCAGCACCGCATCTCTGTTGCTGCTGGAGATAGCAATGATTTTTGTGCAGTGCTTAACGGTTTCCTCCGCAAAGCCTCGGAATCCCGGCCATTTGACACAGCCCATAAGGTCTGTCCCATGGGTGGTTACCACAGTGGGGATATGGTGCTTTACCGCCAGCCAGGAGAGGCACCAAATATGCTGTGCATGAATAATATCCGGCTGAAATTCCATAACAGCCTTTTGGATCGCCGCGTCAAACGCCGCCAGATATTGCGCGAACTCTTCGCTGCTCAGGTCGGCAAAGGTGGTCGTGCTTCGGGGATGGGTGGTGAAGCACGGAAAATTAAAGGGTAAATGCTCCTTTTTCGTTCGCCTTTTTGCACCCTTCGCGGAAAACATAACCGGAATAAGCCTCACTCCGGGAATATCTGCCGACGGAGAATTTTCTGGGAATACCGCGCATACTTCATGCCCCTGTTTTGTCAAATGCGCCGCGATACTTTTTGTATATGTGCCGCTGCCAGAGCCCTCCAGCGGGAAATGGTTCACCATCAAAACTTTCATCGTTCAAACCACCTTTCCATAAAATCGTCCCAGGCCCGCTTCGCTCTTGTATATTGCACGACCATATCCGGCAGGCAGGCCTCCGCCGCCTGCTGAATGTTTGGAAGGTCGAGGAACCGAGAATCCTGTGTATATCGGAACAAGGCTCTTGCCCCCACCTCTAATTGCTCCGCGCGCCAGTCGAAGTGGGACGCATCATATCCGGTTTGCCATCGGAGAAATACGTTCCGTCCGATCCATCCGGTACAAGCATAGTAGAGCCGATCACGGATACGGCTATCTGTCCGCAGTTCCGGAACCGCGGGATAGTTGCCATAGGTATCATGGAAGATATGAGCCCCGATATCGAGGCAGTTGATTCTATTCTTCGCGGCGGCAAGGCCGAGAAAGGTATCTTCTCCCCTCGCAAGGAAGGGAACCCCATTATAGAAAAAATATGGTGAGAAAAAAGGCGGCAGTGTGGGAAATGCCCCCATCCTGATCCCAAGATTCCCACCCAGCACTTTAGTGGTGGACACCGGCTCCGGCATATCCGCACCTTGAAGGACAAGTCCGCGATGCAGCTTGCTGTCGTGCCAGAAAAGACACATTTCCTCTTTATGAAGTCCGTACAGCAACGCAGACATTCCGTCAAAGTCCGCCGGTGGCAGGATACTGTAACCGGAATAGTCGCTGCTGGTAATATCCGCGCCCATTTCCATTCCCCGCAGATGCGCTCCCACAAAGTCGATCTCCTCCAAACAAACCGTTCCGTTCTCCCTCCGGCGCAGCACCGCCGGCTGTACGTCAGAATCCACAAAGATAAGTACATCTATCTTCTCAAAGAGTGCTTCCAGCAGAACGTGATTGCGGTTAAATCCGTAGGGAATCAGCCCTCGTCCATCCAACAACGGGCAGTAAAGCAGATCGGATATCGAGTTTTGCCGCAGATTGAGATATCCCAATTCCCATTTGGCTTTTTCATAGTCGTGCAGTTTTACCAACGAGAGCCTAGCGCGTCCCTCCAGTATCTGCACCGCCGTCCAATCGAATCGATGTGAATAAGCAACGATTACGTGGCTGATCCCGTGGCCAAACTTTTCCGCATTATCCAGAAATGCCAGAATCGGTTCCGCTGAGACGAAGTCTCTGACGATCATTCCCAGCGCAACGCTTCCCAGAGTCGTCCTCATGATAGTCTACCTCCTTTCAATGAACGGGTTTACATCGAGAATAAAAAAGGCCGCGCAAATTTTCCGGGTACTGCTCTCACGCAGAAACACCGAGAAATCTGAACGGCACAACATATACAATATGTATTCAATTTGCTGTCGCTATTTAGGACATGGCCGGTCAGTATCAAAAACAATCGGTCTTCTCTGCCTGTATCAACCATTGCTGCACACTGTCCCGCGAATGTGGTCTCCTCCCGCCTGTTGATATCATTATACCAGCATAGATAAGGAGTTGCAATTACAAAACATCAACAAAACGGTTGCAGTTGCAGGATATGCACCGCAGAAGCAAGGTGGCAAAACACACAGGGCGCAAGTAGCCCTTCAAAATTTCCCCAAAATGTTGCTTTACCAACAGAAGATAGGTTATCCATAAAGTATAATGACATTATCCCCCTCAGTATCTTTCTCCATACGAGAAAGCTATCCCTTCCCTCTGATGCCAGCAGGTGCGGCGATTGGTCGTATCTGCTGGCATTAGTATGGGGTTTGTTAACGTTTTATTTCAAGCGAATCTCCGTGCCGATCGCAGCAATCATTTCTCTTCGTTATTGCGGCTCGCTTTCAGAAGTATCTTTACGCCTCATGATCCATCCCCTGACGCTTCCGGGAACAGGCGGATAAGGAAGAAGCTTTACATTGATAAACCATGCAATAAGAACGGCAAGAATCGTCTGAATCGCTCTCATGAAGGAGTACAGGTACATACTGCTTTCAAAATGGCTGACGATCAAAACGATATAGATTGCAGTTGCCAGCCCGCAAAACGCATGGCATCCCAGTAATTCTGCCGCACATAGGACAAGCAGGCTTCCCGCCAGCAGAATAGCCGCCTCCACCCAATGCCGGTAGGCTTGCGCCGGCAACTGCCCCCAGAGCCAGTCGGTCAAGAACATGATAGGGAGTCCCACACCAACGGCGGTCAACGTAGCCAAAATACGCATCTTTCCGTTTTCCTTTGTTTTTTCAGAGGTCTCACGGATTTCCATCATACCATAGATGTAGATGAAAATCGGATGCACCTCCAGTCCCGGCACAAAAAGGCGTATCAGCTGCCAAAGGCAGAAGCCGCAAAAAATAGCCAGAATACTCTTGACTTTCCGCATCCCCACATGCGGGTGCATGTGATGGTGGGTATCTTTCCCATCAGGATGTGTGTTACCGCAATCCCCCGGCATGTTGGACATAAGAGGCCTCCCTTCCGATTCTGTGCCGTAGCAGAACACCATCAGCCCGTTTTTTTCTCAAATTTCCCGCCCGGGCAGCGGCAAAGCGGGCAGAGATATCCTTCCGGAATGGTCTCGCCGGAATAGTGATAGCCGCAGACAGGACAGATCCATCCCGCATCTTCCCGCATCGTACGGTAAACCGTGGCGGTAGGCGGTGGGGCAAAGGCTCCCTTTCGCAAAAACTCATCCATTGTCATCAGCCGCGCGTTGCTGAGTGTTTGTCCGTCTACAGCGTCGCAGATAAACAGATAGTAATTCTTGACAGGGATTGTTTCCGTCACCTTCAAGCTGGCCCATGCGGCAATTCTGTCTGTAAGATAGGGATTGCCAAAGGCATCCCGCTGCACAGGCAGTCCCGCAAACTTGTCCACCACACAGCTGGAACGATAGCCGAAAACGCTTAGTAACTCACGACTGGCATCCTGCGCAACCATGGACACCGTCAGTGTGCCGGCTTTCAGCAGCGCTTCGCAGGTACGGTTATCCCTGTTGAGTACGATAGCGCACTTTTGAGGGCTGCCGCTGGTGATCTGGAAAAAAGAGCTGATCAGACACCCATAGTTACGCCGTTACGTCCGCCCTCAAAAACTCCTACAACATAGAGACCGTAATTGAGTTTATCAAAAACCATACGATCCATTTTGAGTCCTCCCTCCTGTAAACATTTTACATTTTAAGAGTAGTTTATCTTAGTAAGATAGCATAGTGCACGGAGAAAAGCCGTTGTCAGAGCAACGGAGCGGTGTAGAAAAAACTTCTATACTATCCTCATGCGGAGAGTATTCTCAAGATATTGACAAGAAATTAACAATCTGTATAATGAAAGTATCTCTCGCAGCGTTCCCTGGGGCAGGGATAAGGTCGGCAGGGATGCGCAAGCTATGGTGACAGGTGACGATGGGTGTTTTGTCAATGAGCAGGCAGCAGTTTTCTTTGTCTGACAGTCAGGCTTAGATAATCAAAAAAGATAGGAGGACATGACTATGAAGGGTTTTGCCATGCTGAAGATCGGCGAGGTCGGTTGGATCGAAAAGGATCGTCCACAATGCGGGCCGCTGGATGCCATCTGCAAGCCGTTAGCCGTTGCGCTTTGCACCTCAGACGTACACACCGTCTGGGAGGGTGCTGTTGGTGAGCGGCACAACATGATCCTGGGCCACGAATGCTGTGCTCAGGTGGTGGAGGTAGGCTCCGAGGTGCGGGATTTCAAGCCCGGCGATCGGGTTCTGATCCCAGCCATTACCCCCAACTGGAGTTCTCTGGAGGCGCAGGCCGGCTATGCCATGCACTCTGACGGAATGCTGGCAGGATGGAAATTCTCCAACATCAAGGACGGCGTCTTTTCGGAGTATTTCCACGTCAATGACGCTGACGGCAATCTAGCGCTGCTGCCGGAGGGCATGGACATTGTGGATGCCTGTATGCTTTCGGACATGGTTCCTACCGGTTTTCATGGCGTGGAACTGGCGGACGTGCAATTTGGCGACACTGTGCTGGTGGTGGGCATCGGCCCTGTTGGCCTGATGTCGGTGGCAGGCGCGGTCCTGCGGGGAGCGTCCCACATTATTGCGGTGGGCACCCGGCCCAATTGCATTGAGGTGGCCAGAAAATATGGAGCGGATGATTTTATCAGCTATAAAAACGGCCCCATTGACCAGCAGGTGCTGACCATGACCGGTGGCAAAGGGGTAGACAAGGCTATTATCGCCGGTGGTGGCGTTGAAACCTTTGAGCCGGTAGTGAACTGCCTGAAGCCCGGAGGGAAGATCGGCTCTGTGAACTATCTGGGGGACGGCGACTATGTCACGATCCCCCGTGTGGCGTGGGGCGTTGGCATGGGTCACAAGCAGATTCAGGGCGGTCTGATGCCCGGCGGCCGCCTGCGCATGGAGAAGCTAGGAGCCTTGGCCATGTCGGGCAGACTGGATGTCAGTCTGCTGGTCTCCCATGTATTTGACGGCTGGGAGCATATTCCCGAAGCGCTGCAGCTGATGAAGGACAAGCCTGCCGACCTGATCAAACCGGTGGTGAGACTGGTATAATTTACGGAGCTGACAGGTTGATCCAGTATATCAGGTATAAATCAAAAGCCTTGGGAAGTCCCAGGGCTTTTGACAACAGGGGAGTTAAACCTGTTGCAGAACAGTCTTCAGCGCATCGATCCGGTCAGTCTTCTCCCAAGCTACATTCAGCTCCTCCCGGCCCATGTGTCCATAGGCGGCCAACTGACGATAAATTGGCTTACGCAGGTCGAGATCACGGATAATGGCGGTCGGTCGCAGGTCAAATACCTGTTTCACAGCAGCCGCCAGTCGGTCATCCGCCACTGTGCCGGTACCGAATGTATCCACCATTACAGACAGGGGCTGAGCCACACCGATGGCATAGGCCAACTGGATTTGGCATCTGCTGGCAAGACCGGCAGCTACCACATTCTTAGCCACCCAGCGAGCGGCATAGGCAGCGGAGCGATCCACTTTTGTGGGGTCTTTACCAGAAAAGGCCCCGCCGCCATGGGGTGCTCTGCCGCCATAGCTGTCCACCACGATCTTCCGCCCAGTCAGCCCGCTATCCCCTTGAGGACCGCCAATAACGAACCGGCCGGTCGGGTTTACATAGATCTTGGTATTCTCATCCATCAGTGCCGCAGGGACGGTAGGCTTGATAACCAACTCGATAATATCCTTGCGAATCTGTGTCAGCGGAATTTCAGCGGCATGTTGGGCAGAAACTACTAGCGTGTCCACACGAAAGGGCTTACCATTATGACGCCATAAGAAGCACTCCTTTCTTGATGTACACAAGAATATATTCATCTGATACTGGCAAGAGCGCCCGGAGAAGCAGTTTTTGCCGCCGGACACTCTTGCCATGCTGAGGATGAGGTAGAAAAGAGTTTTATTGAAAGATTCTCCCATGTAGGGGAGAGAGAAGAGGCGGCGCGAAAAGAACATCATTTCCGCGCCGCGCACTCTCTCCGCATCGTTAGATGCAAACCGGGAGAAAGTAGTATGGGCTAGCTCTTAAATTCGCGCTTTGCGGCCAGAACCGCCGCACCGACAAGGGTCAATAGGTCAACGTCACTACACCGCGGATGCATCGCCAGCATTTGGAAAGGGGACGGGGAACATTGTCACTCGCCTTTTCTAACCCGGCAGAAGTAAATGTGGAACTCCTCGTTACCCTTCTGCTCAGTATGATATTCAAAGCCCAGTTTACTCATAGGGCCGTAATACATGATTGGCCGAAATGACTGAATCACGTGAATTCCCTGACCTTTTCTTGTTTCGGCTGCCATTTCCGTGAGTTCCGTCAGCACGTTATCAATTCGACCTCGCAGATCAAGTAGTTCAAATGTGTCCCGCTGGTCTTTCCAAAGCTTATAACTCATGCGCTGCGAATCCTTTCGCTGATATAGATATTAAGAAAAACTGTATCCCTGAATGTTCGGAAAAATCTTGACAGATACAATTTAACTATAATATGATTGAAAGAAAACTTCGGTTGCCATGACAACAATTGGAGGGAAATTATGGAACAGTTCCTGCACAATCTCCCCATTTTTCACGGCGTCGAAATAAGCGAGATCAAAAGTCTTCTTGTTTTTCTGACGGCACAAAGAAAAAGCTACAAAAAGGGTGAGATCATCCTGTCCGAAGGTGAGACAACAGACTGTATAGGCGTGGTGCTCTCCGGCCTAGCAATGCTCCAGCTTGGCGATATATGGGGCAATAACAGTGTGGTGGGCAGTGTACGCCCCGGCGGCACCTTCGCAGAGGCGTATGTCTGCCTTCCGGATGAGCCGCTGATGATCCATGTGGTCGCTGCGGAGGACAGCGAGATACTCTTTTTGAATATGCGTCCGGTATTGGAAGCGTCGCTGTCCCCGGACAGTCTAAACATCCGACTGATGCGCAACTTACTGACGATCTCTGCGCGAAAAATAATGCAATTCTCACGGAGAATACTGTATACAAATCCCAAGACCATCCGTAAGCGGGTCATGTTGTTCCTCACAGAATGTGTAAGGAGAGGTGGCAACCACACCTTTACCATTTCCTTTAATCGCCAGCAGCTGGCAGACTATTTGGGGGTGGACAGAACCTCTTTGTGCGGGGAACTGTCTCGTATGCGGCATGATGGGCTGTTGGACTATCACAAAAGTACTTTTACCGTGCATGAGCACCCCCGTACTGATTAACAGGAAAAGCTGATGGATTTTCAAAGAAGGAAACCCATCAGCTTTTCTTATTTTGGCTTAATGATGATTAAGCATACAGAACTTTTTTCAAACATCAGATATGACAAACCGCCACAATACGACACCCTTCTGGTAGAAGGATATCGTCAGGCATCCGGCCAAATGTCCATTTTGGTACACCCATCCACTGGGCGGCCACGGCAGAAAAGTGCAGCAATACGATTCCAAGATCCAGTTCACCATCGTGTGGGTCGGTAGGGGCATCCTCCGTCTGGATCAAAAACAGTTCATGCTCCCGCAGCAGGAAGCCGTAGGGCTGCCGGTTCAGATAACTGGGGGAGAGAGAGGCTGCATAGAAGGAGCGCCATAACATGTCGCCATACGACAGCATCAATTCATCCAAACCATCCTTGCAACCCCATTTCCCCACAGAAACCAGCTCGTTGATACTCTTCTTGGGTGCGTAATACTGTCTCAGGATAGAGATGTCCACCTTCGATACATTCTGAATATTAAGCCGCAGCGCCTTCCGTGTCCGCTCTCCGTAACCGAAAGCCACAATGGCCGCCACCTCCAATGGTGAAGACAGTGACAGCGCAAACTTTACCCGCTCACTGTTCGTAAAGGTCAGCCAGCAGCTGTCAATCTCCATCTCGGTCAACTTCAGGATCATATCTTCCATCAGATAACCAGCGTTTTTCCCCGCGTTTTCATGAGGGGCCGACAGCAGTACCAAATAATGCGGTGCGCCGATAAGATACTTCTCGTAACCGGCAGACCCCTCCAGCGCTTTTTGCGCCTCACCGCTCACGATCACCAACTGCGTCTCGATTTCAGGGAATAGCCGCATACACTCTTTGTCAAAGTAGGTTCTGATCTCACTAATAGATTCGCTTGAAACCCCTTTGCTCCGGAAGGATCTGACAGACTTGCGATTTTGTATCATGGCACTGTAATTCATAATGGACCTCCTATTCTCTTCGTTGTCGCCTTCTTTCACACAACTACGGATGCTTGCAGCCTCCGCGCGATTTTAACTTCCTGTGGCTTACAAGAGCCACAGGACATCTAACAGCATCGTATCAACACTTAAAGGAAATGTCAAGAGAAAGTCCTACGCGGCTATCCAAAGTTTTGTGTGGGATTTTTTAATTTAAGCCCAATTTCGACCGAGCGACTTCTCCCAACTTTTCTGTGGGATTTCTGTTTTAAGCCCTGATTTCGGGTGAGCGACTTTTTCCAACTTTTGTGTGGGATTTCCTCCAAGTAAACGAATTGTATATAAAAAAGGAAGCTGGCATCCAATAGGACACCAGCTTCTCTCCAACCCTCCGAGGATAGTTTATATAATCTTAAACTTATATTTTGACATGAGTCATTTTTCTTCTTGATAAGGTAAGTTGACCGCGCACATGACAGGTTCATCTTCACTACGGCAAAAGAAATAAATATTCTGTAAGTCTTTGGCTGCACGAATGGTTGCGTATTCGTGCAAGTGCGGCAAATACACATCCAGCCTGTGCTGTTCGTACTTGAAGTGCTGCGGGTCATAGTCCCACACGAAATTTGTGTTCAAAATGGCGACTCGAACCTCTGATTGAAAATGATATTGCGGGTATTTCGTAACCGTCAAAACTGAGGGCGGCTGGACACACATGGGACAATAGTGGTGGGG
>OLXY01000140.1_pt1 | contig 48563 bp, 48 predicted proteins | sample 1644221 | NCBI WGS metagenome assembly OLXY01 (sample SAMEA103958121, study PRJEB25191) | human gut metagenome | reverse complement strand
CCGCCTGTGCCAGCACAAAGCGGACGAAGCATTTGAATGCCACCTCCGGGCGTTTTAGTTCTGTGAAGTTCCATTAGAGAACACAAAGCAAATACCCTCATATCCAAAGATACAAGGGTATGCTTAACGGTCATGCGTTTAGGTATTTCTTCATCTCCGCCTTTATCTTTTCTCTGGCGGCAGTTACAGCACGACCTACGGATTGTTGGCTGCAATGCTCGATTTTCCCTATCTCTTTATAAGTCATTTCATACTCATAGTGGAGCAGGAAACGCCGCCTTTGCATTTCTGGCAGCTTGCTGATAATCCTCTGGAGCAGTTCTGCCCGTTCTTCCTCAAGAATAACCTCCTCAATGCTTTTAGGCTGTCTTACCGCCCGCCAGTTCAGAGTTTCCTCCATAATTTCCGAAAACTCCCTGTGACGGTAATCCCAACCCTCAATTTTCCTTTCGTCAAGTTCCAGTCTCCGAAACGCCATATAGAAGTCATAAGATACGCACAGCTTTTGGATTTTTCCCTGCCCGTCACGAAAACTGATATGATAGCTTGTTCCTGCCTCTGTCACTACTTCCCGAAGCCAGTATGACCGTTTAGGTATCGCCATTGCTTTGTCCTCCTGCTAAAAAATGGGTGAGAGGGGTTGTCCTCTCACCCAGTAGCCCGCAGGAAACAGCAGGGCTTTAGATACTATAAGAGTTTTCTCAGCTTTTTCCGCAGATGGTCTAACCTCGCATAGACAGCACCCGCCGATAAATCAACCATCGGCGCAATCTCCTTTAGGGAATATCCCTGCATTTTCAGCAGGACAATTTGCAGGGTACGCTTGTCCACCGTAAGCAATGCACGGTATAGGTTTTCGTCCTCGATTTCATTCAGCATATCCCAGACTGTATTGACCTCCATGGGCGGCTCCTGCATGGCAGTTTCCGCTATGTATTCCCCAACATCATTCAGGCGTGTGTAAAACCGTCTGTCAGAATTAAATTCTTCTCTATCAAAAGTGCGAATTTCCTCAATCGTTTCTTCATCAACTCCGCACTCCCGTAAAATCTTTTCTTCTTTTTCTTTCCAGAGCCGCCATCTGCGCTCTGCCTTTCCGTGGTTGTATGCCACTGTTCTTTACCTCCAATCTGAATTTTTTTGAAAATCCAGATTGGCAGGCGGTGAGCGACACCCAACGCCAGAAGCGGGCTTATCCTGTCTCTTGACAAAAAGCGACAAAAGAAAAACCGCAAAGGCTGTCAGACCATTGCGGCTATGAGAAGTAAAAGCTCTTTTATGTAGATATTTGTCCTCTGCTTTTAGTGCATAAAAGAGCCATATCAAAACAAGGAATTTTTTAACAGATTATCCTCGTTTCTGTCTGGTAATATGTAGAACGCCGCACGGATCAGCGGCAGGATAGAAAGTGAAGAAAGACGCAAAAAATCCCTCCAAACTCAAAACGGGTTTAGAGGGAGCATTAGGGCATAACAATACAGTCCGTCAAAACTCCGTTTTTTTATATGGCGGACTGGGCGGACTGATAAACACTATCCGAAAAAGAAAGAGCCGATGATCTGTGAAATATCTCACAAGTTCATCGGCTCTGCGTCTGTGCGTCTGGCTCTTTGATGACAGTTATATGTAATTTTTTCGCATTGATTAAAGTTTCTCGTTTGCATTTCGGGCAATAAAGAGGATAATGCACCAAAACAGTATCCTTCCGTATTTTGTCACGAGTTTTATTTCCACAAACAGGGCAACATACCCATTCAGAATTTATTTTTTCCATATTGTCCCCTCACTATTTCCACGGTTTACCGCCATCGAGCCAACCTTGCTCCGCCCAATACTTCCCATCAAGGTGTTCGGGGTCGGATTTATGTATGGATTTCTGTATCATACGGCAGAAGAAAAACTTAATTTTCGTAATCAAATTCGTGTGTGCGGATTTTGTGTAATCCATATGTGCAAACTTCTTGGATAGTTTTTGAACTTTTCCTGTGAGTTTAGCTTGTTTCTTTTTAGAAAGTTTTTCCCAAACAATATCGCTCATCAACGCCCCAGTAAATATCCCGATCTCGGAAATCCCCCACCAAGATAAACTGTGCTTTATATCTTTCGCTGCAGATTTTGCTCCGCTACCCAAGCACTGTGTTATGATGACTGCCCGCTTCCCAAACATTTCAGGAGCAGGGCGGTGTGGCATCCATCGGTAAGCAAAATGGTCAAGCAATGCTTTCATTGCTCCCGTAACATGAAACACATATGCAGGAGAAGTCATTACAATCAAATCCGCTTTTAAAAGCGATTCATCCATTTTTCTAATGTATTCAGCGTCCTTGCAAGTTTTTTCGCCCTTTAATGTGCAGTTCAAGCAACCAACACAGAAGTTTGGACAATCTTTTGGAAGATAATATTCTGTAATATTCGCTTCATCCCTAAACTCAGTTAAAAACGTCTCTTTCAAGCGGTAGGTAACACCGTGTTTCTCTGTTCCGTTTATCACTGTGATATTCAATCTTTATACCTCCAAAATGTCGTGTAAAACTTGTGTATGAAAGTTCTTGCGGTTTTCTTTCTGTCTAAGGTCAATCCCCAATATTTGTGATATGATTTCATATCGCAGGAACATTTGCTGCATAACGGTAATCAAATACAGTGTTTTTCTCTTTATTGCCGCTTCATCAAGGTCAGGACGGCAGGCGGCAACAATCGGAAGATACGCCTCATAAGTTCTGTAAGTATTGTCACCTTCTTTCGGTGACTGCATGTCGGTAAGAATGGAAATTTTGGAAACAGCATAATGTTCAAACAGAAAATCAAGTGTCATATTGCTGAGATATTCCAACTTTTCAAAGGGGGTAAAACTGTCCGTTTTCTCCCGTATATTCTGAAATCGCTTAACCGTTCCGTTTATCATACGCTCAATACATTGCTCAATAAGTTTCTCTTTATTTCCAAAATGATAATTCACAAGACCTAAGCCAACGCTGGCTCTTTTGCATATTTCACGCACTGTAATTTCATCTAAACGCTCGCCTTTTTCTTCGATAAGTTTAATCGTTTCCTGTATGATTGCTTCTTTATTATCCACGCTACGCCTCCTGCTGAACAATGTTCAAAAGCATTATACTGAACATCGTTCAAAAAGTCAAGGGATTACGATAACTGAATAGCGAATGTATTGGTGTCAAAATGCCGTATTCAAGCAGCTTACAGCGAATAGAAAATGACGGATAAGGAATTTATCCCTATCCGCCACAGTTTTACAATTATATGCGTTACATTTTTTAAGTATAAATAATCTCCCTCTCCACAATCTCCCTTGCACACGCCCGTATGTTATTCATTCTCTGCACCCATTCTAAGGCGTTTTCCGCCTTTAGCTGTTCCGTTATACCCTGCGCCCGTTTCATCTGCTCCGTGAGCCTTTCCATGCGCTCCTGCGCCTGCTTGTCGATGTCGGCAAGGTAAGCGTTCAGCCTTCCGCTTGTGAGCAGGGTTATGTAGGTGGCTCTGCGATATTCTTTCAGATACCGCAAGTGCCGCTGCCCCCATACGCCTATGGGCTGTTCGTTCTCGGCGGGTACTGTGAGGCAGGGGAGGAGATAATCCCCCTGCTGTTCATAAGTGCCGCCCAACTGTTCAAAGATTGATTTTGTCATTGTCATTTCCTCCATTACCGTATTTTTACCCTTTTCGCCTTTGCGTACATGACCTTTATCAGCAGCTCGCCCACACAGTCCGTATATCTTCCCGCCGCAAGTAACTTGTTGCGGAAGTCGATCAGAGCGTGGAGAACAAGCTGCCTTTCTTCCTCGCTAAGATACAAGTGATATTTTCCCATAGCCTTTCCTTTCTTTGAGAGGGCAGGCGTTTTTCCTGCAAGGGTGTTTCAGCACCTTTGCGGAAAATACCCGTTCCCCTATGTAGCCGCCGAAGCGGTAACAGATTTTAATCATCTGTTCTGCCCCGGCATTGGTTTCCGTGCGGTCATAGACCTCAATCCTCTCCACAAGGAGATTGAGATTTTCAGCAGTCAATTCCTGTATCCCCACATACTGCGCCATCAATTCCGCCCACCTGACAGCGTTCTGCTGATTGTCCTTAACCTCCTGCATGGCGGCTTCTAAAGCCTGTATCTGCCCTAAAAGCTGTTCCTGCTCGGTCTGGTACTTATCCATCAGACGGTTAAAATTGTCATGGGAGATACGCCCCGATACACTGTCCTCATACAGACGGTCAAACAGTCTCGTCACTTCCTCATACCGTTTCTTTGCCGCTTTCAGTCTGTCGGCATTGTTTTTCCCCTTGCTCCCGTCTGCTTTGGCGTTCATCTTCACTGCCAGAGCCACCGCTTTCTCCCTGTCCTCATAGGCAAGACGGGCGTGGTACTGAATGTCCGCAAGCACCGCCTTGTATAAATCCTCATAAAAAATACGGTGGTCTGTGCAGGCTTTGGTATCGTGGGCGTAAGTGGTACACACATAAATCCTGTGCCTTTTCCTCGTCCAGTAGCGCAAGCCCAACGCCTTTCCGCAAGTGCCGCACTTCACAAGCCCCGCAAAGGGAGAGACAAAGTTATCGGCGGTATCCCGCCTGCGGCTCAAAATCTTCTCGTTTGCCCCGTCAAACACCTCCTGCGTCACAAGCGGCTCATGGGTGTTTTTCACGGTAATCCAGTCCTCTTTTGGTACTTTCTTTGAGGCGTTGACCTTGAAGATACTCTCGGTCTTGCACATCACGCAATGCCCCAGATAGAGGGGATTGGAGATGATATTGCGTATGACAGTGTGCGACCACTCATACTTGTTCTCTGGATTTTCAAACCGCTTGGAGTAATCCTTTTCGCCCCGGCTGTGCAGCCACCATGACGGGCAGGGTACTTGTTCCTCACGGAATACAGCAGCGATTTTGTGCGTTCCCATGCCTGCGTTGGCAAGCTCAAAGATTCGTTTTACAATCCACGCTGTTTCCTCGTCCACCATCAGTTTGTTGTGGTTGTCGGGGGATTTGCGGTAGCCGATGGGATTAAAGGAAGAACGGTACAGCCCCGCCTTTGCCCTCGCACGGATAGAGGAACGGATTTTGCGGGAATTATCCCGGCTGTAAAACTCGTTCATCACATTTTTCAGAGCCGCTATATCGTTATTCTTGTTGGCGGTATCCACACCGTCATTGACTGCGATATACCGCACATTTTTCATGGGGAAGTAAATCTCCGTGAAGTGTCCGACCTTCAGATGGTCACGCCCCAGACGGGATAAGTCTTTCGTAATGACCACATCAATCTTTCCCGCCTCGATGTCATCGAGCATACGGTTAAAGCTCGGACGGTCAAAATTTAAGCCACTGTACCCATCGTCCACATAGATTTCCACCACCAGAAAGCTATGCTCCTTTGCGTACTGCGTCAGCATGGCTTTCTGCGTTTTGATACTCTCGCTGTCGCCCTGCAGCATATCGTCCTTTGATAAGCGGCAGTACAGAGCCGCCCTTAACATTGCCATTCAGCTCGCCTCCTTTGTATCTGTACTGCCCTCATTGTATTGCGGAAGTTTGAATATCTCAAAGGTGCGGGGAGAGGATTTTCCCCTCCGCACCTCATTTACAAGCAGGGAAATAAACAATTCCCGCATATCTGCGCCGCCCGTGTAAGCCGCTTGCACGATGATTTTCGGGCGTATCGCTGTCTTTGCCATAGGCATACCTCCCTTCAAAATCTCACTGTTTTAGTTCCTTTTTCAGAGCTGCAAGGAGTTTCTCCGCCTCCGCCCTTGTCAGCGTAATGCCCTTGCCGCATTTCTCACGGGCAGGGGAAAAGCTGCGGATGTCGTACTTCGGCTCGTTCCCGTTCCACGCAATCAGGTTGATTTCCTTTGTATAGCCGCTGTCGCTTGTGGAGAGGACAGCGATTTCTTTTACGATTTCATACTGGATTTCTTTCATCAAAGACCTGTCCTTTCTGTCCGTTACCCGCCGAGAAAAGAAGATTATCGGCTGTCACGGTTTCGTTTTCTCTGTAATTCACGCTCTAATAAGCGGATAATACAATCTTCTATCTGCTTTGGCGTTGTGCCTCTGGGAAAATATTTCCGCAGCTTGTCCATACCGATTTTCACGGTTTCCCTCTGGTTTGCCTTTTCCTCGGTCATAATCGCAAAGATGGTATCCATATCAAGCCGCCCCATCTGGCTTAACTTTTTCATGCGCTGCGCCTGCGAAAGAGATGGGGTAGCGTCCTCGCTCTCCATCGTAATCCGCAGGTTTTCCTGCTCGTCCTTCTTCAAAAAAGACAGTTCCACCGCAGGGGTAAGGGCAATCTGCCCCTCGTCCACCATCTGCAAAATCGGCGGGATTAACTCGGTCAGACGGATATATCGCTGTACGGTGGTCTTTCCAATACCAAAGCCCTGCGCCACCGTTTCGTCCATCCGCAACTTCGTCCCAACTTGGGACGAAGTTAAATCCGTGCGGTATCCCTGCCTTTTCATCGCCTCCAACTTCATCTTATAAGCGAAAGCCCTCTCGCTCGGCAGGATATTTTCTCTCTGGATATTGCTGTCCACAAGGGTAATAATCGCCCGGTCACGGTCTAAGGGCAAAACAAAAGCAGGGATTGTCTCTATCCCTGCAAGCTGTGAGGCACGGACACGCCGCTGCCCTGCGATGACTTCGTACCCGTTCCCGTCCTCCTTCGGGCGGGTTATGATGGGCGTTACCACACCAAACTCTTTGATACTCTCCGCCATTTCCATCAGCAGTCCGTCCTCCACCAGACGGAACGGGTTATCGGGGAACGGGTGTAAATCCTCAATCTTCAACACGGTAAAATCCTGTTTTTTCAATGGCTTTCCTACCTTTCTCTTGACCTATTTCTATTCGATTTCTGCAATTCTTCCAACACTTCGGGCGGGATTTTCCTGAGCAGGCGTTCCAACTGCTGATTGGTGCGCTGCAACTCAAATATCTTCTGATTGGCTTTCTGCACCTTTAATTCCTCTGCGTATTTCTCGTCACGCAGCTGCCCCGCATAGTCGCTTTCCTGCCCGATTTTCTTTTTGAGGCTGTCGATATAGGCGCTCTGTTTCCCGATCTCCCGTGAAAACTTTTCCGCCTCCGGCAGCCATGCGGAAAGCAGGGAGAGCGCCTTATCCCGTTTCTTCCCTGCGTTAAAGGCGTTAATATCGGACAGCGCCGCCACGATTTCCTCATACTGTTTATCCAGCCTGCCGCCCAGCTTAAAGAGCCATGTGGGGATATGCTTTCGCCCCGTAATCATTGAGGACTGCCCCCGTTCCAACTCATTCCACCGTGCGGACATACGCTCATGGTAGGCGGTCTGCCACTCGGATAAAGACTTCTGGTTGCCTAAAAAGTATTTGGCAGACAGCTTTCCCTCTGGCGTAATCGGCACAAAGCAAAGGTGCATATGGGGTGTTTTCTCGTCCATATGCACCACAGCAGAGAGGATATTTTGCTTTCCCACACGCTCCGCTATGAAGTCCAAAGCCATAGCAAAGTAGGCTTTCTGTTCCTCTGGCGGTAAGCTGTTCATAAATTCAGGAGAGGCGGTAATGAGGGTTTCCACCATCATCACGCTGTCTTTGCGCACCTTGCAGCCTGCCTCCTGCACCATACGGTTAATCTCTTTTTTGTAGGTGTAGCGTGGCGGCGGCACAAGATGATAGTTGTACTTGGAGCATTCCATATCAATATCGGGATTGCTCTTGTACGCCTCCTTCTTCCGTTCATTGTGGCGTTCACAGGCAGCCACAGAGCCTGCCTTGCGTTTCTGGAAACGCAGGATTGCGTAAGGCATAAGCGTTCAACTCCTTTCTTTTTTCGGCGGGTGTTCTTTGGGCGGTGACGGTGGTGACAGTGATGACGGTGGTAATGGGATACCCTCCCAGATGGCACAGCACTGTCACCGGCACCGCCTTTTCCCGCAGCCGTAGGCGACGGGGAGCAGGGCGCAAGCCCTGCATAAAGGGAGTCCAGAGGGAACGTCTGGCACACGCTCCTTGCCTGCAAGGTGTAGTGTGTTACACCCTGCAAAAGCGTGCTGTAAAAACCGGGGCGGTTTTTTCAGCCGCAGGGGTGGCTTTACGAGCCGAGGGAAGCGAGAAAAGCCCACGCCTGCACGGAGCGTTTGCGGGGTGTTCTCCCGCAGGGTGGCAGGGCGCATATCGAAAAAGCATTGTCATCTCCGCCACGCCTGCCACCCGTAGGGCAAGAGCGATAGATTTCACTTTGCTGTGGTGTCAGTGACAGACGCAAGGGGTATCCCGACATCGCCGTCACCACCGTCATCACTGTCACCCGGCTGCTTTGTGAGCGCAATCAGCCTGCCCTCTTTCTTCCTGCGGTACGCATACCCGATATGGTTGTCCGCTAAGAAAGTCGTGCGATACTCATTGAGCCACTTGGTAATGACGGTGGGTGGGGTGTCTGTTTCTTTCATCGCCGCCAGAAGCTCCGTGGCTGTGCCGCACCAGTTTTCTTTGTCCTGCATGAACTCTACGAGCCGAAAAAGGACAGGCGGTATGCTTTCCCTCGCAAGCTGCTCCTGACCTTTTCGCTCCACCATCTCCCAACTGCACTCCCTGAAACGCAGGACAAACTCCTGATACTCAATATCCCTGCCGACACAGTAGAGCCTTGCGGTATCGGACGCACGGGTTTCCTTTTCCAGTACAAAGGTAGCGTCTGCGCTCCCCGTCAGCCCCGTTGTCCCCGATACCTTGTTAAACACATCGCTGTCGTTCTGCTTGCGGATATGGTGGACAACGATGACCGCAAGGGAATGCCTGTCGGCAAACTCCTTAATCTGGGAAATGTCCCCGTAATCACTGGCATAGGCGTTATCCTTTGAGGCGGTGCGTACTTTTTGTAAGGTGTCAATCACAATGAGCCTGCTGTCGGGGTACTCCTTCAGATAGTCCTCCAACTGCACGATCAGCCCGTCCGTCAGCTTGCAGCTCGCCACAGCGAAGTGCAGGCGGCTGTCCGCCTCGTCCGTCAGACGAAAGAGCCTGTCCTGTATGCGGAAAAAGGTATCCTCAAGGCACAGGTACAGCACATCGCCTGCCCGTGTCTCCATCTCCCAGAATGGCAGCCCCGCCGACACGCATAAGCAGAGTTTCAGCATGAGCCAGCTTTTGCCGATTTTCTGTGAGCCGCAGAACAGGATCAGCCCTGTGGGGATAAGACCGTCCACCACAAAACGGGGTTTATCAAGCGGCTGATAGAGCAGGGTGTCTGCGTCCACCATGTTCAGCTTTTGCATGGGTGTCCTCCTTCCGCTTTCGTCTGGTTGTTGCATACTTGTCCATAGGCATTCGACCTCCTTAAAATTTTTATATCCCTGCCACAAGGACGGGGATATGTAAGCACAGCCATTCCATACGGTTCCACGCTTTCCCAAAGCGGCGTTGTCACTGCCTATGCTGTGCATGGATTAAGCAATGGGTGCGCTCGTATCATGGCGGCGCTGTCCGTTGCGGCAGGTATCCCTCTGGCGGCTGCTGTGAAATTTTCAAGGTACAGACGGGCAGACTTGCCCCCTACCTTACAGCCCGTGCGGATAGCCGATTTTGGACACTGTGTTCTGATTTTTTGAAAAAGAAAAGCACCTGCATATATCCGTTCTTTTCTCGGATAGTTGCAAGTGCTTGCCATCGGATAAATCCGTATTCAGTTGTATATGTTCTCTAACAGAAATTCACATCCGTAAAGCTGCCGCAGGTTTTCATCACGCCGATCACAAAGAACAGAACCAGAAGCGCATATGCGATTGCCTTCAGCGCATCATTGATGCCCACGATCACATTCCAGATCCCGCCGCCTTTGAAATTTTCCGGACTGGTGGTCAGCAGCGTCCAGATCTCTAGCAGCTTGCCGTTCCACGTTTCCAGCGAGGAATTGAGATTATCTATGATCCAGTTTCCACTTGAGATGGTATCACCTCGCAATCAAAATTTATGTTGTAAAATACTCAATATTTTGCTATACTGCAAGTGAAGGAGGGATGCAGTATGCCGAGTATTCGACCGATTTCTGATCTGCGCAACAGCGCCAATGAGATTTCCGACTTCTGCAAGCAGACGCGCGAGCCTGTGTTCATTACACGAAACGGCACAGGTGACATGGTCGTGCAGAGCATGGCAGAGTATGAGCGCCAGCAGGCGCTGATCGACCTCTATGCCAAACTTGCGGTTTCGGAAGCAGAAATTGCCGAAGGCGCAGAGGGTGAGGACTTTTTGAGCGTCGCCAGAGAGCTGCGAGGGCTTGTGCATGGACGTTTATAAGATTAAAATCTACCCGACCGCCAAGAAAGACTTACAGGAGATCATCGACTATCTGAACACACTGTCCCAGCAGGCTGCGCTTCGGTACTACGATCTGCTCATTGAGGAAATCGAGAGCCTCTCGCAGATGCCGTTTCGATGCCCAAAGCCGCGTGATATTGCGCTGGCGACCAAGGGCTATCGGTATCTGATCGTAGAAAGCTATCTGGTGTTCTATGTGGTCGCCGGAGACACTGTACAGATTCGCAGGATTTTGTACGCCAAGCGGAATTATCGCAGAATTCTGGACAATACAACATCATAGGATCTGTGCCGCGGGAATGGAGCTGCCATTCCCGCAGCATTTCTCAGCCGGTGATCAGCGTCAGGATCTCCTTGGTGAACGCAATGACGATACCGCCAGCAACAGTCAGGATGCCGTTTGCGCGCTGGGACGGATCGTGCGATTTGAGCGACAAACCGACCTGCAAAATGCCAAAGCCAAGCAGGATCAAGCCGACCGCGCGGATCAGGGAAAAGATAAAATCACTCAGATTGTTGACCACGGCCAACGGATCACCGTCTGCCGCGAACGCCGGGACAACAAAAAACGCCAGCATGAAAAACACGCTGGCGAAGATCGAGTAGAGCCGTTTGGCTTTGGATTCAAATGGTTTCTTCAATGAAATTCCCCCTTCGATGGATTCAAATTTTCTGTGCCGCCCGCACGAAACAGCGGGTGGCCGGTGTAAACGGGCGGTTTTGTTCCATGATGAATGTAGGGCGCTGCGCCGCCGAGGGAACTGTATGAGATCGCCGGATGGTGCATGAGATCATACTTTTCATCCATGACCGGACTTGCGCCGCGAATGAACAGCAGCGCATAGCGATTATCCAGCTTTCGCACTTCGTCCGGTGTCAGCAGTTCGCGCCCGGACATCTGGAAATTGGTCGAGTAAGAACCGGATTTGCCCTTCGTCTGCCCGTGCGTTTTGGTATCAATCGTGGCCTTGCCAAGCATCTCGGAAACGTATTTGTGTGTTGACGATTCGTTGCCGCCAAGATACAAAATGGTATCACAGTTGCCTGGAATTGTCTCCCAGCTATCCTTATACAATTCTTTGATCTGTGCCATGTTCTGAATGATCACGCTTGCCGAGATGGAACGCGAGCGCATCGTCGCAAGCTCGCGCGTGAAGCCTGGCAGCGGCATGGCGGCGAACTCGTCCAGCACAAAGCGAACGTGGCGCGGCAACGGGCCGTGGTGGATCTGGTCTGCGCTGTAATAGAGGGATTGAAACGCCTGTGCGTAAAGCAGGCTCACAAGGAAGTTGAACGTGTTATCATTGTCGGGAATGACAGCGTAAAGAGCCACTTTCTTCTCGCCCAGCGTGTAAAGGTCCATAGTAATCCCGGCAGGGATTGTCCCGGCTTTTTCTCGATTCCACAAACCAGGCGTGTTCATCGGAGGAGTGATTCACAGCAAGATCCATTACCAGCTTGATGTCCCGCTTGTGTATTTCCCGCAGAAGCGTATCAAAATCCTCCATTGTCCCAAATTCAGACATGATCTTTTCATAGTCACGGATATCATATCCCATGTCCGCATTCGGAGAATCATACATTGGGCACAGCCAGACCGCGCCGACACCCAGTCATTTCAGATAATCCAGCCGGGCAATCATTCCGGGGATATCTCCGATCCCGTCGCCGTTGGAATCCTGAAAGCTGCGCGGGTAGATCTGGTAAAATACCCGCTCTTTCCACCATGCCGCACGCATTGCATTTTCTCCTTTCTGCTCCTGCATCGTATCAGCTTCTGACCTCCTTGTAGTATTCCGTCGGGCTCATGCCGGTCATTTTCCGAAACAGCTTGGAAAAATAGTACCGATCCTCAATCCCGACCAGATATGCGATCTCCGAAAACGGCAGATCGGTCGTGGAGATCAGCTGCTTTGCGTTGTTGATCCGCAAAATGTTGAGGTAGGCAAACACCGGCGAGCCGGTCAGGGAGGAAAACACCCGGTTCAGATAATCGAAGTTTCCCTCGAACAGTTCCTCAATCTCCCGGCTGGTCAGATGTTTAGTATAGTTCTGATTCAGATAGCGCAGAAGCTGCTCCGCGATCACGTCGGACTTTCGGATCTTCCGTCCCTGTGCGCTGTTTCTTGCAAGCAGATGCTCGTGCGCCGTCTGAAGCAGAAAGCTGTGCAGCAGGGCAGACGCCCGGCGCTTATAGTCGTCCTCCCGGCTGTCATAGCATTCTACTGCCGCGTGCAGCTGTGCTTTGAATTCCCCGCCGGTCAGATGAAACTGCTTCGGCAGGCATGTCTCCGGAGCCGTGGGATCGCAGGCATCCAAATTATAACCGACCAGACTTTGCCGCCGTTTTTCCGCCAGCAGCGCCATCGCCTGCCGGTCGTCTGCGGCCCGGTGCATATCCGGATGTGTGAAATGCGCGTAATAATAGTCGCAGGCGGCCTTCTGATAGCCCTCATGCGGCAGGCCCGGCTCCAGTAGGAAAAAATCTCCCGCGCTCAGGTGATACCGAACGCCGTCCTCCTGCAAATACAGATTCCCGTCCCGGATCACATACAGGACCCATTCGTTGATGCAGCGGGAAAAATGGAGCCACGGCTCGTTATACCGGATCTGTCCCAGCATCCGCACCTTCGGGAGCAGATCTGCATTATAGGATATCAGCATACTTCTTCCCCCATCGTAAACCAGACTGCAGCCCAATAGTCCAACCGCGCAAGTTCAGCCGTATAGATCCGGCCCTGCGGTGTCTGCCGGCAGGTCAGCGGCAGACGCTCCGCGCACAGACTTTCGTCGTCCGGCGAAGCGGCAAACGCACCGGCGACCGGCCGGTCGAGCCGCACATGGATCCGGATATTCTCCGCGGCCTGCGGCGCGGCCTTTGCCTCGTTCCACCGCGCGTTGTTCCCGCGCAGGTTGACAAGCTGGATGTTCAGGCAGCTCCCGCTTTCCCGGATCATGCTCCAGACGGTACCCGCCTCCGCGTCCGTGGAAAAAACGCAGTCCTCCGCTTCAAATTGAACATCCTCATTGATCCCGCCGGCCGCAGTGCGTCCGATGTCCATACCGGCATCCAGATACAAAAGCGCGGCATAGCGCACCAGAAAATCGCAGTACCGCTGCACCACGGGCAAAAAGGACGCTCGGAGAGAAGCGTAGTTTGCATAGTAGCTGTCCTGCAGGGCGGCTTTATTTTCGCCCAGCACCAGCTGTGTGCCGCCTGCTGCGCAGATCGCGGCCCAGGACAGGCGGAACGCCCGTTCCGCGCCGTCCGTGTCCGCCTGCTGGAACGGATGCAGATAGGCTGCGAGCACCACCTGCTTTCCGGAGCACAGCCGCGCTTCACGGATCAGCGTATACAGATCGCAATAGCGGTCGTTCGGCGGCCAGACCTCGATGTAGACTGCGTCCTGCGTCGTTCCGGCTACCGACTCCATCGGCCAGTTGTTGACGGCGTTGAAGATCACGCCTGCGGCAGAGTCTTCCTTCCGAACTGCCTCCGCCGCCCGGTCGATCAGCTTCGGAAGCGCGTCGGTCAGCTCGACCGGACGCCGCTCCGCGTCCCAGACCTGCTTTGGAAAGCCGTAGGTGTCCATATGGATCCCGGAAAAGCCAAAGGCGACGGCCTTTCGGAATTCTGCCAGAATATGCTCCGACCAGCCGCAATCGGGCGCGATGTTCATGTAATAGAGCCACCCGGCAAAGGTCATCGCCTGCCCGTCCATGGTATACATGGCCCATTCCGGGTGCGCTGCAAACAGCTCCTTTGCAGCGGCATAGACAGCACCGTAGGCAATGGGGCGAATCCCGGCTGCCTTGCAGGCGGCGATCTTCGCGCGGATCGCGGCAAGGTCGGTTTCCCTGCCCATGGGATCGAGATACCGCTCCTGCGGCGGCAGCAGCATGTCGTGGCGGTACATCCAGTCATAAAACTGTACGGCGTTAAAATGCAGCCGCCGGAGCCAGTCCACGTCCTGCGTTTCAGTGTCCGCAGAGGTAAAATCCGATAAAAAAGCGTACCGTGTCACCTGACGGGAATCCTCCACAACGTCGAACGCACCCTCCCACTGCGCAGAGCCGGCTTCGACGGCGACTCCGTAGCTGCCAATCGGCAGCGGCGGCAGGATCAGCGACCGTCCGCTTTGGCGCACGGAGCAGTCAACAGGCGTTTCCAGCCGGTATACACATACGCGCGGCGCGTTCACTCCCTCCGGCAAGTACAGCCGTATCTCCTGCCCTGTCAGATACTGCGCGCGGTCAAATTCACAGGTCAGCTTCATCCCTTTACCGCCCCCTGTGTCAGGCCGCCGACGACCATTTTTCGCTGGAACAGAATAAACAGCGCGACGACCGGGAGTAGCGCGAGGATCGACGCGGCAAAGACCCACTCCCAGCGCGTGGCGTACTGCCCGTTGAGCCGCTGCAGCAGCAGCGGGAGCGTCATCATTTTCTCATCCGCGCCGACGAGTACTTTGGCGGTAAAATACTCCTCCCAGAAGCCCTGAAACGCGAAAATCGTCATAGTCCCGATCGCCGGTTTGGAAAGGGGCAGCATGATTTTGAAAAAGATCGTGCCGTGTCCGCCGCCGTCGATAATGACCGATTCAGATAGAGAATCCGGCAGGCTTCGGAAGAAATTCCGCAGGAAAAACGTATGTCCGCAGACGTTGGTTGCCACATACACCAGGATCAGACCGGCACGCGTCCCGATCAGGCCGTTTGTCAGGCCCGGAAGCTGAATGCCCTTCAAAATCAGGAACTGCGGAATGATGTTCAGAAAGCCCGGCATCATCAACGTAAACAGATAAATTCCAAAGAGTTTGTCCCGGCCCGGAAACCGGATGCGGGCGAAGCCGTAGGCCGAGAGCGTGGAGATGAACACGGAAAGAACGACCGTTACACAGGTATTGACGACGCTGTTCCAGACCGCCGTCGGAAAGATCTCCAGTTCCAGAATATGCTTGTACGCGGAAAAATCCAGTCTGGTCGGGAGCAGTCTGGGCGGGTATGGCAGCACATAGCTGAATTCCTCAAAGGAATTGCTGATCATGAAGAAAAACGGAACAGAGAAGACCAGCAGCGCACCGATCAGCAGCGCCCACAACAGGATCTGACCCAAAAGTTCCGAGCCCCGTTTGCTTTTGATACGTTTCAAGCCTATCCCTCCTGTTCTGTGCTGTTCAGCTTCAGCGTCCGGTTCAGGATCACCGTCAGGATCACGATGGTCACGGCGGAGATCATGCCGATGGCGGAAGCCTCGCCGAAGGCGAACTGATTGAATGCCTTGTCATACAGCAGATACTGCAGCGTGGATGTTTTGCCGTTTGGATTACCGCCGGTCAGCATCATGACCTGAATAAAGACGTTGAACGAACCGATGATCATGTTTACCATGACATAAAAGGTCGTAGGCCGCAGGCTCGGCATGGTGATATACCGGAATTTCGCCCAGAGCCCCGCGCCGTCCAACTCCGCTGCCTCATACCGCTCCTTTGGAATGCTCTGCAGCGCCGCCAGATAGATCAGCATGGCCCAGCTGACGTTTTTCCAGATGCCCATGAGCCAGATGGCCGCATTACCGGACCACTCCCGCAGCAGCCACGGCACATAGTCGTCCAGCACATGCAGCACATCCACGAGGATGTAGTTGATCAGCCCGCGGTTGGAGTTATTGAACATATACTGGAACACCAGACTGACAATGACCCACGAGGTGATGACCGGCAGATAAAAGCCCACGCGAAAAACACCCTGTCCGCGTTTGAGATTATTGATCAGATACGCGAACAGCATGCCGCCCAGCAGGATAAACGGGACGGTCACGAGCGCGTAAAGGAAGTTGTTCCGATAGGCATACCAGAACCGGGAGCCGCCGGACAAAACCTTTTTGAAATTCTCAAGACCGATAAACGTGATGTTTCCCTGCACGATCTGATAATCGGACAGCGCAATGCGGATCGTAAACAGCAGCGGATAGAGCACGAACACCGCCACCAGAATCAGCCCCGGCAGGATAAACGGCAGCGCCGTGAGCCAGCCGCGCACACCCTTGCGGACTGCACCGGGCCGCCCGGCCCGCAGGCCGGCTTTTTCGGCAGAAACCATAGGGATACCCTTCCTTTCTCAAAAAGGCCGCAGAACCGTTGGGTCCTGCGGCCTGCTGTAAGACGCGGTTTAGCTGAGCTGCTCGTCGATCCGGGCCGCTGCATCGTGAAGCGCCTGCGCCACATCCGCGCCATCAACGAAGATGCTGGTCACCGTTTCGCTCCAGATCTCCTGGATCGCGGAGTTGTTGGGAGACGGAATGCGCGCCTTGGCCGACTCCATCTGCTTCATATAAACAGACCAGACGGGATTGCTCTGCACGGCCTCACTGCTTACCAGCGACTTGAGGATTGGCAGCTGACCAGCCTCAAGCATGGCAAGCTGCACATCCTCGGAGGTCATGAACTTGGCAAACTCATAGGCTGCTTCCGGGTGTGCACTGGTGGCAAACACGGCGATATCCTCGCCGCCGACCACGGACGCGCTGCGGCCCTCGTAGGTGGGAATGGTCGCAGCGGTGATGCCCTTGGAGAGGCTGTCCTCATAGGAGCCGAAATACCACGGGCCTTCAAAGAACATGGCGTATTCGCTGTTGATGCCGTCCCATGCGTCCACGGAGCCGTCCACGTCGCGGATCGTAAACACCTTCTCATCATGCAGCTCCACGATCTTCTGCATGGCTGCGATGCTGGCATCGCTGTCCAGATAGCCGCTGGCCTTGGTAAAGCCGTCGTCGGTCAGCACACCGCCAAACAGCCAGAAATACGGGTACATATCCCAGTCGCCGACGCCGGACACATTCAGGGAGTAGGTGCCGCGGGTCTTGGCGGCCTCAATGAACTCCTCCATGGTAGCCGGGATCTCACCCAGTCCCAACTCCTTGAGCACGTTGGTGTTGACAACAGCCGCCTTGCAGTTGGTATCCAGCGGCAGGCCGTAATATTTGCCCTGATAGAGGTTGGTCGAAAGCGGTGCATCCAGATACGATGCGGAAAGCTCTGCGAAGTCCGGGTAATCACTCAGCGCAGCCAGACCGCCCTGCTTGGCATAGGCTGCAATATTGGCAATGTCCACACGGGCCACGTCCGGGCTCATGCCGGTGCCGAAGGAGGTCACGATCATCTGGTGGTACTGGCTGCTGTCCTGACGGACAGCCTCGACCTTGATCTCAGGATGAAGCGTTTCCCAAAGCGGCATGACGACGTTCAGAAACTGCGCTTCTTCGCTGTCACCGTAGGTATGCCAGAACGTGATGGTGACCGGTTCGGCCTGCTCGGGCGCGTCTACCTGTTCCGGTTCGTCAGCCTGCGCCGGCGTATCGGCTGTCTGCGCGGGCGCGTCTGTGGTATCGTCCGTCGCGGTCTCCTGCGTCTGGGTCTTGCTGCACCCTGCCGCGCACATCACGATCATAACGACGGACAGCAGCAATGCGATCCATTTTGAAACACTCTTTTTCATTGTTTTTCCTCCTGCTTCGTAATCTCTGCGAAGTTTCATTCGCAGTTTGATTATACCCCTCCGTTTTCAGCAGGTGAATGGAGAACGGCGTTCTTATTTGTATTATAGCGACTTTTTTGAAAATATCCATGCAGCACAATCTCTATTTGCGCAGAATTTTGCCTTTCCGATTTGTGCATTTCGCTGTCGGAGGGCATACCATTGGAACGTCCGCCTTGCATGGAGCTGCGCTGCCCTGAAGCAGTCCGCGTAGGTGCTTTTTCCCGTATTCTTTGATTACTGCGGCGCAGTTTCTGCGCTGATCAGCTTCTATCTTCATCCTTGACTTCTTTGCAGTCTGCTTTATAATGGTATTATGTAAATTAACTTTTACTTGGACTTTCAAAAAAACCGAAAAGCAACCAATACTTGCGCGAAAGCAACCGATTTTTGGTTTACAAAAATCGTGGAATTTCATACAATCAGGCAGGAGAGAAACGCATGGAACTCGACGAAAAATTGACACAGACGCGAAAAGCGGCAGGATTGACGCAGGCAGATGTTGCTGCGAAGCTGAACGTTTCCCGGCAGGCGGTTTCGCGTTGGGAAAGCGGACAGTCGAAGCCGTCCACGGAAAGGCTGCTCGCGCTTGGCGAACTTTACGGTGTGTCCATCGACCAGCTTCTGAACACAGGAAACGTAGATAAGCCTGTTGTGGAGACGTCTCCTGATCTGCCGGAAGCTGAGCCACTCGAACCAGTCATTTCAGAAAAACGCCATCCACGAACATTGCTAAAATATGCAGCCGCAGTGTTTTGCGGCGTGATTGTAACGCTTTTCATTGTCTGTCTGCTCAGTAAATCCGGGTCAATCGGGAAAAAGCGTCCGAAATCGATAGAAGGCTTGAAAACGGAGGATACCTCCAGCAAACCGGAATCCTATTTCGATTTCACATGGGACTGATTACCGCATGAAAATGGAACGGACTACAAAAGGCACGAACGTCATTGTGTCCAGTGCTCCATGGAGGTGTCTATGAAAAAGGAATTTTGTATCGTGATCGCAGCACTTCTCGTTCTGAGTTTGACCGCCTGCGGCAAAAGCAAATCTGCAAATTCTGTTCCGCTGGTCGATTGCAGCGATCACGGTTCCGCTGTAGAAGGTGGCTGTTATCTCATGACAGAAGAAACGCCGGATGAGATCTGCGAAGAAGCGAAGGTTATTTTCTCGGAGAATCTGGCGCAATGGGTTTCCGTGTTCGAGGGCGGTGCGGGAGAGTACGCGCTTGGAACACCGTATCATACACATCCTCTAGATTCTAATGGTAAACCAACTGACGCTTACATTTTCCCTGTTCTGCATAACGGCGAGTTCTGGAGAACCTTGGATATAATTGAATTGGATGGTGAAACACGTCATCAGTTTTCGCCTAATGTGGAGAAGTTCCAGCACTTACACGGCCTATCATCACCTGAAAATCCCATCCGTTTTGTTTGGGTCGGGAACGTTCGGTATGCCGTCGTTGGGAATAACGCGGAAATCATCACGCACGAAGGTGGGAGGATTCCGGATAACATTGGAGAGTTGGCCGTCCAAAGCGACTTGCCAGACAGTGTTGTCATTGATATCTCAAAACCGATTGCGGTTGCTGAAATTGCTACGGAGAATATGGCCGTACCCAATTGGGATGAAATCTGCTCCAGTATCCGAATGCTTCCGCAGGACTTCACCTTTGTTGTTAATCTCAATGACGGGTCAAATGTAACGGTATGCGGGCAGAAAGTGTCTATGCAGAATCAGGTCATTGTTCCTTCTGTGGAAACTGTAACGGTTGACACATTGCGGACGGAAGTTTTCTTTCCTTTACAAGAAACATTCGATTTAATTGGTATTGCATGGGACATTCAGAATGATGTGCTGAGTATGGCCTGCCAGTATCATATCGAAGCGGGTTACGGAAAAGAGCAGCCGCACCTGTGCAGCATCAATATGCAGACGCAGCAGGTGTATGATCGGGATGGCGTCAGCTACATGACGCTTCCGCAGAAAGCGCAGGAGCAGGACGGAGTTTTATATATCCCGCTTTCATGGCTGGAACAGTTTTTTGCATTTCATGTATCGGATACCGAACTGATTCTCGATGCGGAACAATATCTTGCGAAGCAGCCTGTCAAAAGTGATGACGGAACACTGAAAAACTGGGTCTATTTGAGGCAGAACGAAATCCCGGAGCGGTTTGCAAAGATTCAGGCAGAGGATCGGAATGGAGTGCCGGTAGAAGTGTGGTCGGACGGCAGCTTGGAACTGCGCGTATTTGAGGGAATGAACAGCGTGTTTTCTGTTACGCTGCTGGATGATTCCCACGAAACAAAACGAGGCATCCGTGTTGGCGACAGCGTTGATCAGCTATGGGAATGGTATCTGGAACAGCAGCTGGATGGAATGGTCACAAGGAACGGAAAAGAAGAATCCAAGCAGAATCAGGACAAGCAGCAGTTTGCACTGATTCCATATGTCCTTTCCTACACACAGGATGGCGGCCTTTTGACGAGTATTACAATTTCTGCACCAGAATGAGTATGTTCAACGAGGAACGGATATTTTTTAAGGCATGGCTGGATGAAGAAAACCGCATTGTGTCCTTTCACGAAATTCCAGGCAGCCGGTATTACAGCGCAGAAGAACACGATTTCTGGCAGATGATCATCGACCTGATTTTAGCCGGATACCGTGTGCAGTAAAGCGCAGATTTTTTAGAAAGCAGCTTGCAAGTTTTCAGGCTTGCAAGCTGCTTTTCTCTGTAAACGCAGAGTTGCTTCATCCACCTCTGCACCTGCTGATATTCCTTCGATTCCTACGCACTTTTTCGTACAACCCCCTCGCAAAGTTCCAAGACTGCCCGCTTCGCGGCTTTGTCCTGCATCTGATATTGACGGCAGACTACAGGCGTTTCGTCCGGAGAATCTTTCGCACAGAGGGATAATCGAAAATATAGTATACGGCAGAACCTCAGCTGCCGCGGGGTTCAGGAAAGCAGGATGCGGTCGTTGTCCAGCGCTTTGCCAGTGCCAGATCTGAAGCGTTTGAGCAGGTCGTCCACATCCATATGTGTGCGTTCTTCACCGCTGACGTCCAGAATGATCTGGCCTCCGTTCATCATCAGCGTCCGATTACCGAGCGCGAGCGCGGCGCGCATATTATGCGTCACCATCAGGCAGGTCAGCTTCTGTTCAGCCGCGATGCGCGTGGTCATGGCAAGAATTTTCTCTGCTGCGGCAGGATCGAGTGCCGCGGTGTGCTCATCGAGCAGCAGGAGTTTCGGCCTGGCGATCGTCGCCATCAGAAGCGTCAGCGCCTGCCGCTGACCGCCGGACAGAAGCCCCACCGGCTGCCGCAGCCGATCCTCCAGTCCCATATTCAGTTCGCGCAGCTGCGCGCGGAAGCACTCGCGGTCCCGGCGGCTGATATGCCCAAGCCAGCCGCTGCGGCCGGCGGCCAGCGCGAGATTTTCCTCGATCGTCATGCCCGGCGCGCTGCCGCGCATCGGATCCTGAAACAGACGGCCGATGATCTTTGACCGCCGGTACTCCGGCAGGAGCGTCACATCCTGTCCGTCCAGCAGAATTTCGCCGCTGTCCGTCAGGAAGCTGCCGCTGATGGCGCCGAACAGCGTAGATTTTCCCGCGCCGTTTGCGCCGATGATCGTGATGAAATCCCCATCCGGCACGCTGAGCGACAACTCATGCAGGGCGCATTTTTCGTTGACCGTTCCGGGATTGAAGGTCTTGGAGATTTTCTTCAGTTCCAGCATCTGTCTCAGCCTGCCTTTCTCTGCATCCTGCGCCGGAGAACCGGCAGCCGTGTTCTGAGGTATGGAATCGAAATCGCAAGCACGACGATGACCGCCGACACCAGCTTCAGCATAAACGCCGGCATGTCCAGCCGCAGCGCGACGGTATAGACCAGCCGGAAGACCACCGCGCCCAGAACCGCACCCACCGCGCGCAGGAAGATTCCGCCGCGGCCGAGAATCGTGCTGCCGATCAGCAGCGAGGCCAGCGCGATGGTGACCATACCCTGCCCGATGTTGATATCCGCCGCCTTCTGATACTGCGCGAGCAGGCAGCCGGACAGCGCCGTAAAGCTACCCGCGATACACAGGCCGACCGTAGTGGTCATGGCCGGGTTGATGGACGACGAGCGCACCATGTCGGGATTATTGCCGGTCGCGCGGATGGCGAGGCCCATGCGGGTGCGAAGGAACAGCGTCAAAAGCAATACGATCAGCACCACTGCCGCAAGCACGGTCAGCAGCTTATACTGCCCAGCGAGCGGCGTACCGGCCAGCGCAGTTTTCATGAGCGAAAACACCGTTTGCGTCTTGTTGAGACTCAGAAGCGACGCGCCGTCCATAATGGCAATGTTGATGGAGTACAGCGCCGTATTGACGATGATCCCGGCAAGCAGACTGTTGACGCCCATGCGCGTCTGCAAAACAGACACGACCAGCCCGGACACCAGTCCCGCGCCCATCGCCGCAAAAACGGCCAGCACCGGATGGCCCGCCATGGCTATGACCGCGCCGGTCACAGCGCCGAGCGTGAAGCAGCCGTCCGTAGACAGGTCGCAGACGTTCAGCATCGTGTAACTCAGATACAGCGCCAATACGGTCACAGAGCAGATAAGCCCAAGTTCCAGCGCTGTCTGTATCAGTCCCAGAACACTCGATAGATCCATGATGGTTCCTCTTTCTTTTTTAAGCGCCCGAAGCCGGCCTCATACCGGCTTCGGGCAATTTGTCTGTTCGTCGCCCCGATTACGAGAAACTCTCCGCCGTCGTCAGCGTGGTAATCTTGGTGCAGTACGGCTCGAACGCCTTGCTGACCGCGTCAAAATCAATGCCAAGCGCCGCGCAGGTCTCGGTGTTGATGGCAGCCGTGCCGTTGTCAAAGGTCTTGACCGGCGTAGCCGCAGGATCGGCGCCGTTCAGCAGGATATCCGCGATCATGTCCGCCGTTTCATGGCCAAGGTTTGCGTAGTCAACGCCGTATCCGAGGAACGCGCCGTTCAGCGCGAAGGAATCTGCGCCGGTGTACTGTGGGATGCCTGCGTCGATGAACGTCTCGTAGATGGCAAGTTCGGCTTTCATGATGGAGTTATCGGTCGGGGTAAATACTGCGTCAACACCGTCTGCGACCATGGCCTGCGCGGCCAGCATGACTTCGTCGGCTGTGCTGCCGGTGTGCTCGACGTATGCGATGCCCTTTTCGTCCAGATATGCCTTGGCGCTGGCAATGGCCGCCGTCGAGGAATCCTGACCGGCATCATACAGAAGGCCGATCTTTGCCGCATCCGGGTTGGCCGCAAAGATCAGATTCATAACGGCTGCGGTATCCAGATAGTCGGAGGTTCCGGTCACGTTGCTGCCCGGTGCTTCCAGCGACTGCACGAGTCCTGCGCCAACCGGGTCGGAAACAGCGGCAAACACAACGGGCGTCCGGCTGTCTTCCGTGGCCGTCTGCATGCGCATGGCGACGGGGGTAGCAACGCCGACGAGAAGATCCGCGCCGTTACTCTGGAAGTTTGCGATGATCTGCTCCATCACGGTCGCGTCCGCGTTGCAGTTATCATAATCGACCGCAAACTGCACGCCGGTCTCCTCGCTGATCTCGGCAAGGCGTGTCTGGATGTTCTCAACGATCTGGTTGAGGGAAGCGTCGTCCACATAGTTGCAGATGCCGATACGGAAGGTCTGCTGTTCGGCGTCCGGCACAGTTGTCTGCTGCGTGGTCTGGGGTTCGGCCGCAGTGTCTTCGGCGGGTTTCTGTCTGGCGGCGCAGGCCGTCGTGGTCAGCAGAACGGCAACGGTCAGGATGGCTGCTGCAATTTTTTTCAGGTTCAGGTTCTTCATGGTGTGTTCCTCCATTTTTGGCGTTTCGCCGTTTGATTTTTCGGGTGGCGGATGGAGGGGCCGTTGCCGACGGCCGAATTTGGAGTATAAAAAAACAGCCCCTTATCCCACATGGGACAAGAGCTGCACTCCTGCGATACCACCCAAATTGACGCTTACGCGTCCGCTCGCTTCTGCGTACCATCATACGCATCCCGGTGGATAACGGGTGGGTACCCGTCGGCTCCTACTTGCATCCGTCCGGATGGGTTCAGGCCGCCCTCAAAAGTCCATTCCCCTTACGCCGTTCCGCTGCACTCACACCGCCGGCAACTCTCTGACGCCCGGTTTTGTAAGGGTACTCCTCTTTCTCAAAGGTTTCATTGGTATTTCGTTGTTGGCGCTATTATAGTCACGGCGCGGCTGGAAGTCAATCGTCAATTTAAACGAAAAAAGGACGGCGACAGGGCAGCAATTTCTGCATTTGGATTTTGCGGGGCGCTCTCTGGCTTCCCCTTTGAAAAAGTAGGAGCCAGAGAGCGGATTGTGCAAAGCCTGTACCGTTATACAACGCAGATCCAGCCGAACGGGTCAGGCCGGGTGCCCCACTGGATGCCGGTCAACTCGTCGTAGAGTCTCTGCGACAGCGCGCCGATGCGGTTCTGATTGACCTCGTATTTCTCATTGTTCCACGCCAATTCTCCGATGGGCGAGATGACGGCTGCAGTACCGACGCACCATGCTTCCTCCAGCGTGCCGTTTTTTGCCGCCTCGAACAACTCGTCCACGCCGAGCAGCCGCTCCTCAACCGGGACGCCCCAACTCTTCAGCAGTTCGATGCAGGACTTTCTTGTGACGCCGCGCAGGATGGAGCCCGTCAGCATCGGTGTGACGACGGTACCGGAAATCTTGAACATGACGTTCATGCCGCCGCCCTCTTCGACATACTTCCGCTCCACGCCGTCCAGCCAGAGGACCTGCGAATAGCCCTTTTCCATCGCCTTATCACCCGCGCGGTTGGCTGCGGCGTAGTTGCCGCCGCATTTGGCCTCGCCTGTTCCGCCGCGCACCGCGCGCACGTCCTCCGTCTCGACCATGATCGGCACGGGCTTCAGGCCGTCTGAGAAATAGCTTCCTGACGGGGAGAGAATGATGGCAAATGTCGCCTCATGTACGCCGTGCAGGGCAAGCGTAGGGTCTGTCGAGTACAGGAAGGGGCGGATATAGAGCGAGGTACCGGGAGCAGACGGGACCCATACGGCATCCGTCTTTACCAACTCCCGGATCGCCTGCAGGCCGTCGCGCTCATCGATACGCGGCAGGCCCAGCCGGTCGCAGGAGCGGTTCAGCCGTGCGACGTTTTCCCAGGGTCTGAACAGCTGCACCGCTCCATCCGGGCGGCGGTATGCCTTCAGGCCCTCGAAGACCTCCGTGCCGTAATGCAGAACGCTTGCTGCCGGGGAAATGCTGATCGGCCCGAAGGGTACGATGCGCGCGTTGTGCCACCCCTCCCGGTCTGTATAATCCATCAGAAACATGTGATCCGTGAACACAGAGCCGAAGCCGAGCCGGTCGGCAGGCGGCAGCTTGCCGGGATGCGTTGTTTTTGTGATGCTGATGTTCATTTGTCATAACCTCCTGCCTGTTTTATAGTTCCTTGAGATGCTGCATATTGCGGCGGATGCCCTCGCAGCAGCTGTGGAATTGTGCCCGCTCTTCTTCACTGAGCGGAAGCTCGATCACCTGCTCCACGCCGCTTGCCCCAAGGACGCACGGAACGCCCGCGAACAGTCCCGTCTCGCCATACTCGCCGCAAAGTTCTGCGCTGGCTGGCATGATGGCCTTTTCGTCGTGCAGCACAATGTGCGCCATCCGTGCCGCCGTTGTCGCAATGCCGTACTCGGTGCATTGTTTGCCGGAAAAAGTGACCCATCCGCCGCCGATGGACGCTTCTTGCAGCGCCATCCGGTCAAAGCGGAAGCGTTCATCTGTTTCCGCCCACGCATCCAGCGGCATACCGCGAAAACTCACGCAGGACCATGGCGCAAACTGCAGGTTTCCGTGTTCTCCCAGCATATAGCAGGTAATGGATTTATGGTCGATACGCGACGTGTGCGCCCACATGGCCAAGACCGATCACACCGAGACTTCTTTTCCTGCTCATAGTAAGCACATCCTTTCATATCGTGTTCAAAGAATATTGGTGTAGCCCATAAGACTTGCGTCTGCCTGCGCAGCAGCCTGTTTACCGCTGGCAGCAGCCAGCACGACAAGCGACGCGCCGGAAGCCATATCGCCTGCTGTCAGGGCCGGCACGCCGGTCTTCCGGACGGCCTCATACGCATCCACAGACGCCGGTTCACACCCGGAAAAGCCGGAGGCAAGCAGCAGCAGATCACAGGGCAGCTGTTCGCCGCTTCCCTGCAGAATCACCGCATTTACAGAGTCGTCATCGCCGCAGACAAGCCGTTCAATCTGTGTCTCATAGCGCCGGATATCCGCGCCGAAGACAGCCTCCGCCTCCTCATGCGCATGGTCGCGTTTTTCTGTCCGCTCCGTGCGCGGCTTGCGGATCAGCTGCGTGATGGACCGGCAGCCCTGCCGCAGTGCAACGGAGATACAGTCCGAGGCGCTGTCGCCCGCACCGACCAGCACGACCTGCCTGCCGGACGCCGTTACGGCGGGTTCTGTTTTTTCAAGCAGGGACTGCGCCGAGGCACGCAGATAATCGAGCGCATAGAAAACACCGGCCGTTTCAGCAAACGGCAGCGGCCGCGGCTGCTGCGCGCCGCAGCAGAAGATCACAAGGTCAAACTGCGCAGCCAATTCCTCCGGGCCGATCTGCTTCCCGACACAACAGCTTGTCCGGAATCCGATGCCCTCACGTTTCATAAGCGAAATGCGGCGGGCAACAATCTGCTTCGGCAGTTTCATTTCCGGGATACCATAGATCAGAAGCCCGCCCGGAAGCGGGTCTTTTTCAAAAACCGTCACATGATGGCCACGGCGATTGAGATAATAAGCAGCGGAAAGTCCAGCCGGGCCAGAACCAATCACCGCGATTTTTTTATCCGAACGCGCGGCAGGCAGCATGGGCTGCATCAGATCGTTTTCAAAGCCATACTCAATGATAGAACGTTCGTTTTCCCGAATCGTGACCGGCTGGGACACCTGGCCGCAGACGCAGGCTCTTTCACACAGCGCCGGACAGACCCGGCCTGTAAACTCCGGGAACGGGCTTGTCTTCAGCAGCCGCTGCAGCGCGCCCTCATAATCCCCGTTCCAAAGAAGATCGTTCCACTCCGGGATCAGGTTATGCAGCGGGCAGCCGAGCAATACTCCCTCAAACGACACACCCGCCTGGCAAAACGGTACGCCGCAGTCCATGCAGCGGCCGGACTGCCGGCGGCGGTTCCGTTCAGACAGCGGCAGTTCGACCGGCGCATAGTCGCCTGTGCGCGCTGCTGCGTCGCGGAGCGGACAGTCAACACGCGTATAATCCAGAAATCCAGTCGGTTTTCCCATGGCTTTATTCCCCCCGCTTCAAAAACGCTTCAAGTTCTGCCTCATCCCGCGTCATACCGGCTGCCTCATACCGGCCGATCAGCTGCAGCATATGGCTGTAGTCATACGGAATGATCTTTTTAAAATCCACAAGCCGCTCGTCGAAGTGTTCGAGAATGGCGCGGCCCTTTTTTGAGCCTGTGAATGCCACATGACGCTGCAGAAGTTCCCGGAGACGGGAAATGTCCTGCTTCTGTGTAACGGTCTCGACAGAAACAAGTTCTTTGTTGACACGCAGATAAAACTTATGCTCCGGATCCAGCACATAGGCAACGCCGCCCGACATCCCGGCGGCAAAGTTCCGCCCGGTAGGCCCCAGGACAACGACTGTACCGCCTGTCATATATTCGCAGCCGTGGTCGCCGACCCCTTCCACAACGGCGGTCGCGCCGGAATTGCGCACGCAGAAGCGTTCGCCCGCAATACCGGAAATGAAGGCGCTGCCGCTTGTTGCACCGTAGAGTGCAACATTGCCGATGATGACGTTCTCAGCAGGCTCAAACGTGCTGGCCCGATCCGCAAAAACGACCAGCCTGCCGCCGGAAAGCCCCTTTCCGAAATAGTCGTTGCTGTCGCCCTCGAGCGAAAGCGTCACGCCCTTCGGCAAAAACGCACCGAATGACTGCCCAGCGCCGCCGCGGCAGTGAATCTGATAAGTATCATCCTCCAGCGTACCGCCCCAACGGCGCGTGATCTCCGCGCCGAAGAGCGTTCCGAACGCACGGTCAGAACAGGAAATATCAACGGTGCAGCGCTTTGGAACAGCCGGTTTTCCCTTTTTCGGAAGCAGCGGCAACAGCACCTGCTTATCCAGCGTCGTATCCAGCTTGAAATCGAACCGCTGTACAGGATCATAATGGCAGTTTTCTTCGCCGCAGCGGGCCAGAATGCCGGAGACGTCTACCATCGCAGCACGCTGCGTGATCTGATGCGGCAGGATGTGCAGATACTCCGTATGGCCAACCAGTTCGTCAACCGTGCGCACGCCGAGTTTCGCCATGATCATGCGCAGTTCCTGCGCGACAAACTCCATAAAATTCATGACATACTCCGGCTTGCCGCAGAAGTTTTTCCGCAGTTCCGGCCTCTGGGTTGCGATGCCCATCGGGCAGGTATCGAGATTGCACACGCGCATCATGACGCAGCCAAGACATACCAGCGGTGCAGTTGCAAACCCAAACTCCTCCGCGCCGAGCATGCAGGCGATTGCCACATCGCGGCCGGTCATAAGCTTGCCGTCTGTTTCAAGCCGCACCCGGCCGCGCAGGCCGTTGGCAATGAGACTCTGGTGCGCTTCGGCCAGACCAAGTTCCCACGGAAGGCCAGCATTGTAAATGGAACTGCGCGGTGCCGCGCCGGTTCCGCCGTCATAGCCGGAGATGAGCACCGTCTGCGCACCTGCCTTGGCGACGCCTGCGGCAATGGTGCCGACGCCCGCTTCGGAAACAAGCTTGACGGAGATCTCCGCATTTTCATTTGCGCATTTCAGATCGTAAATCAGCTGCGCCAGATCCTCGATCGAGTAGATATCATGGTGCGGCGGCGGTGAAATAAGCGCCACACCGGGCGTGGAATGCCGCGTGCGCGCAATCCATGGCCAGACCTTGCTGCCGGGCAGATGGCCGCCCTCTCCTGGCTTGGCTCCCTGCGCCAGTTTAATCTGGATTTCGCTTGCACTTACAAGATACTCGCTTGTAACGCCGAACCGGCCTGATGCGACCTGCTTGATGGCGGAGTTTTCCTCCGTGCCGAGTCTTGCAGATTCCTCCCCGCCCTCGCCGGAGTTGGACTTTCCGCCCAGGCGATTCATCGCAATGGCAAGGCAGCGGTGCGCTTCTTCGGAGATGGAGCCGTAGGACATGGCACCGGTTTTAAAGCGCCTGACAATGCTGGAGACCGGCTCGACCTCGCCGAGCGGAATTGCCTTTGTCTCGTCAAACCGGAACCCAAGCAGACCGCGCAGCGTATGCGGCAGCAGTTCATCATCAACCATGGCGGAGTACCTGCGGAAGCACGCAAAATCACCGGCACGGACGGCCTTCTGCAGCGTCAGGATGGTCAGCGGATTATACATGTGATCTTCCATCTCGCTGCCGGAGCGGAGTTTATGGAAGCCGGAGGAATCGACAGTCAGATCAGCGGTCAGATCCATCGGGTCAAACGCCCGGTCATGCCGCCAGACGACAGCGTCATTCATCTCTTGTAGGCCGACGCCGCCGACGCGGCTGACCGTGTTCGTGAAATACCGGTCTACAACATCCTTGCAGATGCCGACAGCCTCAAAAATCTGTGCCCCCTCATACGACTGCATGCTGGAAATGCCCATTTTGGATGCAATCCGCATGACGCCGTCCAGAATGGCCTGATCATAGGCATCGACCGCGGCATAGTAGTCCTTGTTGAGCGCCCCTTCGGCAACGAGTTCGCCGATGCAGTCCTGTGCGAGATAGGGATTGACAGCGCTCGCGCCGTAGCCGAAGAGTGTGGCGAAATGGTGCACGTCGCGCGGCTCGGCACTCTCAAGGATCAAAGAGATCGCCGTGCGCTTTTTCGTGCGTACAAGATACTGCTGCACGGCAGACACTGCCAGCAGGGACGGAATGGCAATGTGGTTCTCATCCACACCGCGGTCGGAGAGGATGAGGATGTTTGCCCCCGCGTAATATGCCTTATCACAGGCGACAAACAGCCGGTCGAGCGCAAGCGCAAGCGAGGCATTCTTATAATACAGCAGCGAAACCTTCTTCGCCTGAAGTCCCGGCATATGGAGCCCTTCGATCTTCATAAGATCCCGGCTGGTCAGGACGGGATTGTTGATCTGCAGAACGCGGCAGTTTTCCGCGCAGTCGGAAAGAAGATTGCCGTCGGAACCCGCGTAGACCGTCGTATCGGTGACGATGGCCTCGCGCAGCGCGTCGATTGGCGGATTCGTGACCTGCGCAAACATCTGCTTAAAGTAATAGAACAGCGGCTGGTGCTTTTCTGACAGGACGGCCAGCGGGATATCCGCTCCCATGGAAGCGGTCGGTTCCGCGCCGTTTTTCGCCATGGGCAATATGGCTGAGTGGATCTCGTCATAGGTATAGCCGAAGATCTTATACAGGCGGCTGCGCTCCAGCGCCGTGTATTCCGGAACCTTCCGGTTTGGAATCGGAATATCAGCCAGCTGCAGCAGTTCCTGATCGAGCCACTCGCCGTAGGGATGCTCCGCCGCATAGCGGTGCTTGAGTTCCCGATCTTCCAGAACGGTGCCGGTTCGGGTATCGACCAGCAGCATTTTCCCCGGCTGCAGGCGGGATTTACGGACGATCCGTTCCGGCGGGACCGGCAGCGCGCCGACCTCTGAGGCCAAAATCAGGTAGCCGTCGTTTGTGACCAGATAGCGCGCCGGGCGCAGACCGTTGCGGTCAAGCACAGCGCCGACCTGTTCGCCGTCGGAGAAGATGATTGCTGCCGGGCCGTCCCACGGCTCCATCATGGAAGCATAATAGTGGAACATATCGCGCTTTTCCCGGGGCATGTTCTTATCCCGGCCCCACGGCTCCGGGATGCACAGCATCACTGCCTTTGGCAGTTCGATACCGCTGTACATGAGAAATTCCAGTGTGTTGTCCAGCATGGACGAATCAGAGCCGTCTGTCTCCACGACAGGATAGGCTCTGGCGATTTCCTCGCCCAGAATCGGCGAGGCCATCGTCTCCTCGCGTGCAAGCATTCGGTTGATGTTGCCGCGGATGGTGTTGATTTCGCCGTTATGAAGAATGATGCGGTTGGGATGCGCCCGCTTCCACGAGGGCGTGGTGTTGGTGGAAAAGCGGGAATGCACGAGCGCGAGAGCAGAAGCAAATTCCGCATCCTGCAGATCCGGATAGAATTTTCGCAGCTGCCAGACCAAAAACAGTCCCTTGTATACGATTGTCCGGCTGGACATCGATACGACGTAGGTGCCGGAGACGGAATGCTCATACTCGCGCCGGGCCAGATACAGCTTTCGGTCAAAATCCAGACCGCGTGCGGTCTTTTCCGGGCGGCGGATAAAGCACTGCGCGATTGCAGGCATGCTTCTCCGCGCTTTTTCACTCAGAATCTCCGGACAGGCAGGCACATCCCGCCAGAACAGCAGGCCCAGCCCCTCGCGCGACAGGATCATCTCCAACAGCTTTCGGCTGCGCATGCGTTTGAGCGGATCCTGCGGGAAAAAGATCATGGCAACACCGTAATCGCCCGCTTCCGGGAGTGTTTTCCCCGCCTGCCGCGCCGTTTTTTCAAAAAAAGCATGTGGAATCTGCGTCATAATGCCGACGCCATCACCGGTGATGCCGTCAGCGTCCTTGCCGGTGCGGTGTTCAAGCTTTTCGACGATCTTCAGCGCGTCGTCTACTGCCCGATGCGTTCTCTGTCCGCTGATATTGACAACGGCGCCGATTCCGCAGGCATCATGCTGGCTTTCCTGTTCGGTGAATCGATGCTGATGTGCCTGTTCCATGCTTTCCTGTCCCCCTCTTCCGCTGTAAGGCCTGTGCCGCTTTGTACTGCATATTTGGAGGAATGCAAGTACCCTCCGGATATGTCCTCGTATCATGCACACATGTCTTTGTGAAAAGAATTTTTATTTATTTTAGTGATGTGTATCGTTAATGTCAACAATTTTCACCCATTTGATTTATTCATATTGCTGAACGCTGCCTTCAGAAATTCTAATACTGCTTTTTCCCATGCAACGCTTGACATTTGCCTGTGGTGCGCGTATAATGCGCTCAAACAAATGGATCGGTAAAGTTCTTCCGGCTCACATGGAGACGCAAAAGCGGCGTCAGGATACAGTAATAAAGCATATTTCATGATTCCTCTTTTCATTTGTGTTGACGGCGGCCCGCAGGAAAACCTGCGGGCCGCCGTCATATGCTGAAAAGCCGCTGAAGCAGCAAGTGCGTTTGCGAAGCTGTTGTCTTTCTGTTGGCTCTATTCCGTCCCCATCCAGATAGTCTGTTATGGGAATCGTCCTGATGGAAGTATCACTTTTTGGAATGCCGATCACGATTCTCGTCCGTGAACCGGAGTTGCCGGCAGCGTTGGTGTCGCGCAGTCGCTGAAGCGTGGCATCGATACGGATCGTCTGCTCTTTTACGGATAGATTGCTCCATCGCAGCGCGCAAAGTTCTCCGATTCGGATGCCTGTAAACAGCGTCAGCAGGACGCCAAACTTGCAGCTATCCATATCCTCCAACAAATAGGAAACAAAACGCGCTTGTTCTTCACGGGACAAAACCCGCATTTCCTTCTTGCACGGCTTTGGATAGTTCAGGTCAATCCCCGGAAATCCTCCGGAGAAACATGCTGCTGTGTATTTCAGGATGCCGTGCAGCACAACGAGAACATCATGCACGGTCTTTGGAGCCAGTTCGTCCTCGAAAAGCAGTTCTTCTGTAAAATCATCAATCAGTGCAGTCGTCATGCCCATATCTTAATGGCAGCGACCAGTATGCCGTGTTTCTGAACTCCAATCAGGCGCAGACTGTCATTGCGGGCAGCGGAAAGAGCGGCAAACTCCTGCTCATGAAAGACTCCTACGGCAACACCTTCGCGCAGTTTCCCGTGGAGGACTATGCGGAAGTCCATGTAATCGATCTGCGCTTTTTCAAGGGCGATGTGGCAGAATACGCGAAAGAGAACGGTATTACCGATACACTGGTGCTGTACGGCACGCAGAACTTCGTGTCCGATACCACGCTCAGCGCCGCCGCATCCATTGTAAAGGCGTGATGTCGGATTCGCCTGCGGTGCTGTGTCCAGCCCGCTCACATGCCCGAATATTTTGCAGCCCTGTGATGACTGACAGATATTTTACATAAATTTTACGCCGCAATGGTTGTTGAATTTATATATGCGCGTTATCATTATATGAATAAAAGTTCTCCAAAGCTGGTTTTGTGGAATGGAGAAGGACAGATTATGATTTTTGCAAATTATCACACACATACAACCTTCTGCGATGGGCGCGACACGCCGGAGCAGATCGTGCAGGAGGCAATTCGGCTTGGCTGTCCGGCCATCGGGTTTTCCGGGCACAGCGTCGCGCCATATGACTACGCCGGCATGACGCCGGAGCACGAGGCGCAGTACCGCGCCGAGGTTCACCGCCTACAGGCGGCCTATGCCGGGCAGATCCAGATTCTCTGCGGCGTGGAGCAGGATTACTGGTCCGACGCAGCGACAGACGGCTATGACTATGTAATCGGCGGCGTACATTATCTGCGGCATGGAAACGAGTTTCGCAGCGTTGACGGAACGCCGGACATTCTGCGCTCCATCGTGAATGATTGGTATGGCGGCGACTGGTACGCGATGGCGGAGGAATATTACGGGCTTATTGGGAATCTCTATGAAAAGACGCGCTGCCGCGTGATCGCGCACTTTGACCTGATTGAGAAATTCAACGAGGACGGCGCGCTCTTTGATCGAAATGATCCGCGCTACCGGGCCGCGGCCCTCGGCGCGTTGGAGCGGCTGCGCTCCGCGCCCGTGATTTTTGAGATCAACACCGGCGCGATCGCGCGCGGCTATCGCAGCACGCCTTATCCGGCTCCGTTCCTGCTTCAGGAAATGCAGCGTATGCGCCTGCCGCTGATGCTCGCTTCCGACTGTCATGACCGCCGGTTCCTTCTGCAGTCCTTCGCGCAGTATGCGCACCTTGTTTCACCGCAGTCCTTTACGCCTGCGTTTCTGCTGAACACCTGAACCATAAACAATCGGATGAAATTCAAAGGGCCGGAGGCGTTTGCCCCCGGCCTAAGACTGTCAAAAAACAGGTGTCCCCCTCATTCTCATGCAGGATTTCAAGGCCTGCGTAGGGGCGGACGCCTCTGTCCGCCCGATGAGCAGCCGCGAATTCTCGCAGTACCCTGTAGGGGCCGATGCCCACATCGGCCCGCTGAGAAGCTGCGGATTTGCCGAAGAATACCGTATAATACTAAAGTCTAATTAAAACAATTGATTATCCAACTACGCCGTGTAATGCTCTTTATCGTATCAGAGGTCAAGGTGCAAATGGTATCGCAAAGCCGATCTACTACCTTCTCCAAAGTAGCAAACACTTCATTGCGGAAGCCCGTGATTTGAAGTTCTTTCCATATCTGCTCGATGGGATTCATCTCAGGCGTATAAAGTAAAATAGGAAAGCACACGCAGTTCTTTCAGACAGTTCACCGCTGCATGATAGGTATCTGTTGTAGCGATTCCAAGCTGAATGCCCTTCTCCCGCAGCTAGTCCAAAATGACCGGCAGATCGGCAGTGCCCTTTATATTGTCATTGCCCGCGAGGCTCTCTTCCTCGAAATACCGAACAAGCTTATTCGTCAGGTCTTCTGCATCGACGTACAGTCCCGCTTCCATGGATTCCAATGCAGGTTTCAGATCATCTGCAATATCCCGGTATGGCTTCCATGCAAACGAACCATCCGGAAGCACTTTATTCTCTACAATCCCAATCGAATGCAGTGCTTTCTCCTCGTGGATGCTTGTATCTGATATCCTGTAATCCGAAAAAATGCGCCTGATGACGCGTTGTGCTGCAGGAACCCAGAATTCGTTAAAGTCAAGCAGCGTCCCGTCTTTATCAAATAGAATTCCGGCTATCTTCATGGCTCCTGTCTATCCTTTCTCTTTCATTCTGTCTTTAACAGTCATAACACAGCGCCTTGAGAACTCCTGACTGTCACATTTTAAGAGGATGTGGCTCATAACGAATAGGATGTTTTCGAGACATTTTCATACGCATTTGCGCCATAATTATCATTGCTTTTCCAAAAACGCCTGTGCTACGATTTTAAAAGAAATCAGAAGGAGAATCAAGGCATTGAAAAAGAAGCATTGGAAGCTGGTCATTTTGTCCGGCATTTTGTATTTTGTCTGTCAGATCTGCCGCACGGATCTGAGCGCCTGCATGGTCGATCTGCTGCCCGATCTGGGCATTGCGAAGGACGCGATGGGGTTGGCGATCACAGCCGGATATATCGCGTATGCCGTCGGGATGTCGATCAACTCGCTGCTGACGGACCGCACAAATCCGAGACTGATGATCTGCGCCGCCATGTTCTGCTGTGCCGCGACGCATCTTGGCATCCGGCTGCTGCCGTATCTGCCGGTCATGATCGTCCTGTGGTGCGTCAACGGCTATGCGCAGTCTGCGGTATGGCCCAGCATTGTCCGGCTGACGGCAGACAATCTGCCCGCAGAGCAGCAGGAGAGCGCGCTGCGCATTGTTTCGCTTTTCCAGCACGCCGGTTCCCTGAGCTGCTTTTTGATCGTCCCTGCGGAATTGGCCCTGGGCGGCTGGCGAATGGCCATGACGGTCACGGCAGCGGCGTGTCTGACGCTTGGACTTGTGTGGGCTTTGATGCGGGAGCTTTGCACAGCGCCGCAGACGGCGCAGACGCAGAAGAATCAAGCGGCCAAGCTGAACTGGCAGTTTTTCCGCAGAGGAAGGCTGTTTTATTTTATGGGCGTCGCCTGTCTGACCGGCATGATCCGCGACGGGCTAACCTCGTGGGCGCCGGTGTATTTTTCTGAGGAATTTTCGCTGAACGCGACGCTTTCCCTGATCTTATCCGCGGTGCTGCCCGCCGCAAAAATTCTGGCGCTTGCCGTGCATCCGGCAGTTCAGAAAAAAATCCCGAAAACCAGAATGCAGCTGATCGTGTTCTATGCAGGCTGCGCTGCTGCGGCCTGCATCGTGCTGCTTGCAAATCTCGCCGGATGGACGTTGGCCGCGGCAGGCTTTATGGCGGTCATGCTTTGCCTGATGGTCTGCACGGACCTTTCCTTTACGATCTCGATCCCCATTCAGTTCGGCTCCGTCGGCCGCAGCGCGACCGTCAGCGGCATTCTCGACTGCATGCTGTATCTGGGCGCGGCAATCTCCTCCTATCTGTTTGCACTGCTTGCACAGTGGGGCGGCTGGACAGCGACCATCGTCAGCTGGATCGTGATCCCGCTCGTTGCGATCGGCATCCTCCTGAGCCGAAAGAATCTTGAGCCGGAGACGGCTGAAAAAGACTGACGCAGTTGAGGGTGGGCTCTACTCCGCCCGATGGGCAGCTGCAAATCTGCGCAGCAGCCTATAGGGGCCGATGTGGGCATCGGCCCCTACAATCAAGCAGGTAAGTACATACGGATTCGTCGAGATTGCCGTAAAAACAGAACCACCAGCCATATGCGTATGACTGGTGGTTTTCCTTATACCTGAACGGTCAGCTGCTTTCTTCCGTCCACATGCGGGAGGGACAGCTTTTGGTTTTTCGTAATGGTGATCTCATACCGGCAGCCGCGGAAGACGCGGGTGACCTTTGCCGGGAGCAGCTGCTCCGGCAGACAGGGGTCGATCTCAAGGCCGTCCCATGTTGGGCGGATGCCCAAAATGTACTGCGTTGCGGCCAGATACATCCATGCCGCCGTTCCGGTCAGCCACGAGACGTTGGCCAGGCCGAATTTATCGCTCTCCGGGCCGAAGATATTCGACGAATAGACATACGGCTCCGCCTTATAGCGCTCCGCGCCCGCTGTTTTCTGCGCGACCATCGGCAGAAGCTGGTGATAGTATTTCCAGGCGTTTTCCGGGCGTTTCAGCATACATTCTGCGATAATTGCCCATGTATTCGCGTGGCAGAAGACGCTGCCGTTTTCGCCGCAGCCCTTGTTGTAGCAGGTCAGGTTTTCTTCCTTTGTCGGGTAGTCCGTCGTCATGGCCGGATGAATTTTCTTGATGCCGAGATCGGTATCGAGATATTTTTTCGCGCTGTCCATGGCTTGTATCTGCTGCTCCTGCGTGCCGAGGCCGCTGAGAACAGACCAGCTCTGTGTATTGAGCCAGATCTTCGCCTGCGGCTCGGATTTCGAGCCGATAAAGCGGCCCTCGTCCGTGATGCAGCGGCGGAACCACGCGCCGTCCCACGCAAGTGCGCGGCAAAGCGCCTGCTGACGTTCATAAAGCGCTTTGCATTCCTCTGCAAACTCCGGTTCGCCGTTGCGCTCGGCCAGTTCCTGCATCATGCGCAGCGCGACGGCAAACTGCATCCCCGTCCAGATGCTCTCGCCCTTCCCCTTGCGGCAGACCTTATAGAGCATATCGTTCCAGTCGGAGCTGAGCATCAGCGGGAAGCCGTGCGCGCCCATGTTCTGCGTGGTGAAGCGGATGGACTGTTTGATGTGCTCCCAGATCGTGCCGCTGCCGCCGTCGAAATACGGGGCCTGCGTGTCGAGATATGCGACATTTCCCTCCTCCAGCGCGATGTGATAGGCGTCCATGACCAGCCAGAGGTGGTTGTCCGAGTGGAGGCGCGTGACCGGCTCCCAGCCCTCGGTGGGGAAGAAATATCATATTTAAATCCTCAATCATGCTCGCGTCTGTACATTGTATCAGTTCAGAAAATAGCATACGTTTATTTCGCCTGTCAAACCGGCACCGCGCCAAAAAGAGGCCTGTTTGCGCCATGATTCTCAGCCGGTAATAAATAGAAATAAAAACGAGGTCATCTGCGGTATGACCTCGTTTTGGAGTATACGACTGCCTTGATTGGCAGCCGCGGATATTTGATTTTCAGCCGCTTTCGGACACGCACTCCCGCGCTTTTGATCGGCACTGCGATTTCCTGTTCATGCCGCGCGATATGAGTTTACAGCGTATCTATCCATGGTATCCCCCTTCTTTGAAAGCATCAGTCCCACTCGTTTCAACGGCTCGAATTTGCACAAGCTGCACTGCCGGGCAGGTTGTCCTCGCTTTGTATCCGTGCGTCCCAGACGGGGTAGCGGTAAATAGGCGTCCGCCCATCCGGGAGCGGCGCGTCCTGTTGTCATTACAGGGTTCTGGTACAGACCTCGCGGACTTTGGCCTGAAGGGCCTTGAGGTCAGAAAAGGTGTCCGGGCGCTTGCTTTCGTCGCGCAGGAGCGCGGACGGATGATAGAGTGCAGTGAAGAGAATGCCGCCCTTTTCAGTAAATTGTCCGTGTTCGCGGGAAATCTTGAAATCCGGACGGATGAGGCGCATGGCCGCGATACGGCCGAGGCAGACGATGATCTTCGGCTGGATCAGCTTCGTCTGCGCGCGCAGGAAGCCGATACACGCATCCTGCTCGGTCTGCATCGGGTCGCGGTTTTTGGGCGGGCGGCACTTGACGATGTTCGTGATATAGCAGTTTTCCCGGCCAAGGTCGATGATGGAGAGCATTTCGTCAAGAAACTTTCCAGCCGCGCCGACAAACGGCTCGCCCTGCAAGTCCTCGTTTTCTCCCGGTCCCTCGCCGACGAACATGACCTCCGCGTCCCGCGGGCCGACGCCGAAAACGACGTTGTGCCGCGTCTGCGACAACGGACAGTTGGTGCAGGACAGGCAGGCAGCCTGAAGCGATTCCCAGTTCAGCATGCGATTGCCCTCCTTTACTTTCGTTCCAGTTCGTCAAACGGCAGGTCGTAGCCTTCGCGGAAACGGCGGCGGCGATCTTCCAGCGCACGGCGGCGCTGCTCCATGCGCATGCGGCGGTAGCGGCGCTTGCGCAGCTGATAGAGCACGATAAGGGCCAGTATCACACCAACGGCAACAAAGATTGCAATCACGACCCACTTCCACCAGTTTTTCTGGATATAGGCTCCCGTTCCGGCAGCGGCGGAGGAAATCTCGGAACGCGCCACATCGGTGATGGCAAGCAGCTTCGTCTGACCGAGGATCTCACCGGCATAGGTAACGGTGGCCGAGCCGAGCACGTCGCCCTCGCGGACAGGCGCGTCAACGCTGTCGCTGTTAAGCTGGATATCTGTGACCAGCTTGTCGGGGTCATAGTCGTTCGGCAGCAGAACCTTGATCTCGTCCTGCGGCGCAACGGCGACCGCCTCCGCACCGGCAGAGTTGTTGATCTTCACCTGATCGACCGGATACAGCGGCGACATGATCGGTAAGTATGAGTAATTATCAAAGCCATAGTCAAACAGCCGTGCGCACTCCGTAAAGTTCTCCATAAGCAGATCGCCGCTGTCAAGGATGGTTGTGGCCGCGCCGCAGACAATGCCCAAAAGGTCAAGACCGTCTCCCGTCGCCTCGGAAATGACGCAGCGGCCCGCCTGACTGGTATAGCCGGTCTTGATGCCATGCGCACGCGAATAATAGAGTGAGTTGGACATCGAGCGGTAAATCAGCATGTTTGTCGTTTTAAGCTTCGGGATGTTCTGCCGTACATTATCATCGGGCAGCTGATATTCATAGGTATCAACGATTTGGCGGAAATTTTCGCTTTTGAGCGCGGCCTGCGTAATGATGGACAAATCGCGCGCGGTGGTATAGTGATTCTCATCGTGCAGACCGTGGGGATTGCTGAAATGCGTGTTGAGGCAGCCAAGTTCATAGGCACGCTGGTTCATCATGCGGACAAAATCCGTAATGGAACCGGCAATATGCTCGGCGATGACGTTGCAGGCGTCGTTGCCGGAGACGACCATCATGCAGTACAGCAGATTTTCCAGCGTCATCTGCTCACCGACCTGAAGCCCTGCGACGCTCGAATCAATGTCCAGATCCTCGAGCGCGGATGCCGAAACGGTCACAACGTCGGACAAATTGCCGTTTTCCAGTGCCAGCAGACAGGTCATGATCTTCGTCAGGCTGGCCGGATAGATGCGCTCGTCCGCGTCCTGTTCATAGACGGTACGGCCCGTGTTGAGATCGACGAGGAGCGCGGCCTTGGCCGCGACAGAAAAGCTTGTCCGCGAGGACAGCAGCTGATCCTCCGGCACGCTGTCGTCTGCCGCTGCGGCATCCGCGCCGTCGCTCTGCGTCTGCTCCGGGTCTTCCGCCGTCTCAGCGTCCACCGCGAGAAGCGGCAACGTCAGGGAAGACAGCAGCAGGAACACGGCAAGCAGCAGGGAAAGAACCTTCGTTTTTTTCATTTTTATCTCCATTTTATTCTGTTCAGATTGTACAGAATCAAAAAAATATGGTATACTGATTGCGTCAGTTGACACTTAATGTATTATATAACAGGTTGGCCCGGTATGTCAAATGGAGGCAGCTGTATGCGGAAAAAGCGTGTCGATCCGGCGCTTGTCTTGTGGAGCGCTGCAATTCTCCTGTGCGCCTGCGCATTCTTTCTTGGCCGCGCAACGGTGCGCGGGCCAGTTCTCGAAACGCAGCACGCTGCGCCCGGCGGCGCGGCACAGGACGCCTGGATCAGCCAAGTCGAGAAAAAGACGGCTTCCGCCGCTGAAGGAAGCGGCCGCGTCTGTTTGAACACGGCAACGATGGAAGAACTTCTGGAACTTCCGGGCGTGGGAGAAAAGACGGCGGAGCGGATTCTTGCATACCGGGACACATACGGAAAATTTGTCACGACCCAGCAGCTGCTGGACGTCGAGGGGATTGGAGAAGGGCTGCTGGAAAAGCTGCGGCCGTATGTCTATGTGGAGGAAATCGAATGAAAATTCTGGTTGTGGATGACGAAAAGCTGCTGGTCAAGGGCATTAAGTTCAACTTGGAAAACGACGGCTACGAGGTCGTAACCGGCTGTGACGGCATGGAAGCCGTGGAATTGGCGGCGAGCGAAACGCCGGATCTGATCGTGCTCGATCTGATGATGCCCCGGCTTGACGGTCTGGAGGCCTGCACGAAAATCCGGGAGTTTTCGCAGGTTCCCATTATCATGCTGACCGCCAAATCCGAGGATATGGACAAGCTGCTGGGCTTTGAGCACGGCGCGGACGACTATCTCACAAAGCCGTTCAACATTCTCGAACTCAAGGCACGCATCCGCGCGCTTCTGCGCCGGGCCGGAACAGCAAAAAAGCAGACGCCGGAGCAGACGCTCGTCTGCGAGCACATCACGCTCGACCGAGACAGCCGCAGCGCGTTCCGCGAGGACGTGCCGGTTGATTTGACGGCGAAGGAATTTGATCTCATGGAACTTCTGATGCGCAACCCCAACCGTGTATATTCGCGCGAGACACTGCTCGACGCAATCTGGGGCTACGACGTCAGCAGTGAGATCCGCACGGTGGATGTGCACATCCGACGGCTGCGCGAAAAGCTCGAGAAAAATCCTGCCCAGCCGGAACACATTCTGACCAAGTGGGGAGTTGGCTACTATTTCAAGTACTGAACGGCGCAGGCGGCTCATGCCGTCAAGCTCGCAGATCCGCAACGCGCTGGCGTATATGGCCGTTACGGTTCTTGTCCTTGTATTTCTGAATATTTACTCTGCCTCTGCCTCCCGCGATCTGATGTTCAAGGCAAAATGCTCGTCCGCGCAGGATAAGCTGAAGGTCGTCACATCCTCATTTTCCGGTGTAGATGCGCTGACGCAGGAGACGGCGGAGCAGATCATCTCTGTCATTGGCGATATGAACGTCACGCGCCTCATCGTGACCGACGCATCGGGCCGCGCGCTCTACGATTCTGTGCCCAGCCAGAACGCGGAGGGAAAATTCGTCCTGCTCGAGCCGATCGTGCAGGCGCTGGATTGTAATGACGTCTTTTCCTGCGTCTATGAAAACAACACGCTCAAAAGCTACGCTGCGTCGCCGGTCCTGATGCACGATACGGTCGTTGGGTGCGTATATCTGATGGAATACGATGCCTCGCAGGGCGGCATTATCGCAAGCCTTGAGCGGACGATCTTCCGCGGGTCGCTGGTTCTGATCGGGATCATCTTTTTGTGCGCGGTCATCTTTACCATGACCGGTTCAAGCCGCATGCGGCGGATCATGACCTCCATGCGCCTTGTGCGCGAGGGCGAATACAGCCACAAAATTCAAATGCGCGGCTCGGACGAATACGCAACGCTGGCAGCGGAGTTCAACAAGCTGACCGACAAGCTGCAGCAGACGGAGATCACCGAGCGGCAGTTCGTCTCCGACGCGTCGCACGAACTCAAAACGCCGCTGGCATCTATCAAGCTGTTGTCCGACTCCATCCTGCAAAACGAGATGGATACGGACACGATGCGGGAATTTGTCGCCGACATTGGCGCGGAGTCCGACCGGCTGACGCGCATGGCGCAGAAGCTGCTCACACTCAGCCGGGCCTCAGCCGATGAAACAGAGGGCGGAGAGCATGAGGTCGTTGATGTCGGACAGACGCTCTCGCGCGTGTTCCGCATGCTCGTGCCGCTGGCCGACCGGCAGGCGGTCAAGCTGACGGCCAGCGTAGAAAAGGGCTGCACGATTTTGTCCTTTGAGGACGATGCGTATCAAATCCTGTTCAATCTCGTGGAAAACGGCATCAAATATAACCGGGAAAACGGCAGCGTCCATGTTCGGGTGCGGCATGAGGAAGATACTGTTGTCATTGATGTAGAGGATACCGGCAGCGGCATTCCCGAAAACGCACTGGACTCTATTTTCAACCGCTTTTACCGCGTTGACAAGGCCCGCAGCCGTCAGGCAGGCGGCGCGGGACTCGGCCTTTCCATCGTACATGAGATGGTCGGGCGGAATTTCGGCACGATCTCGGTTCGTTCCACAGTCGGCGAGGGCTCGTGCTTTACCGTCACGTTCCCAAGCTTCGGTTCCGGAGAGGAGGACGACCCGGATGCGTAAAAAAAAGGACTGCCTGCTTGCCGTGCTGCTGGCAGTGTGCTTTCTGTGCGGATGCTCTGCATCGGTCTATCTCCGAAGTCCGGAGGAACCACAGATTCAGTTTTATTACTGCGTCCGCGAAAGCGCGGATGCAAAAACCGGCGCGCTCACAGCCACCCCGGCCTCCGTACCGGACAGCAGCCCCGCAGCCGTTTTGCAGCAGTATCTGATCGCTCCTGCGGAGGAAGGACTCGCGCTTCCGGACGGACTCAGGGGCAGCTGCTCTTTCGATTCCTGCGAGGACGGTACGCTGACGCTGCTTTTAGATGAAAATGCGCCAGAAGGACTTCAGGCGTCTTTGGCGGCAGCCTGTCTGACGCTGACGCTGACCCAGCTGGACGGCGTAGACCGCGTGCGCCTTGTGCGCACGCAGCGGCAGACGGAAGTCACTTATACGGCAGAGCAGTTTTTACTGTACGACACATCTGCCGACCAGCCGGAATATGTCGTGCGGCTGTATTATCCCAACAAAGATGGCCTGCTCGCCGCGCGCGATGCTGTTGTCCGTACCGCTGACATGGAGCAGCTTCCGCTGCTTGCGCTTCAGGCGCTTGTCAGCCGCGAGGTTCCCGTGAATCTGACGCGGGCCATCCCCTACCGGACGCAGGTGCTCGACCTTTCCGTTACGAACGGCTCGGCAAGCGTCGTGCTGTCCGACGATTTCATGGGCTGCGATACCTCGGCGCAGCAGGCAGCAAACGCTGTGCGCTCCATTGCCGCCACGCTCTGCGCACTGGACAGCATCACCGCCGTGCAGCTGTCCATCATCGGTGAAACAGGATTGACCTATTATGATATTTCCCAGCCCATCGCCCCACAGGCGGATTGGTATGCGGAATAGAGTGCAGCAAGACCCCCGCCCGGATGGACGGGGGCTTTGTATACTCAGACCGGCAGGTAATCGTTGATGGTGACCGGCGTGTTCAGGCGCGGGGCGGAGGATGCGTTCAGGAGGAACAGGCGGCAGGTGTCCTGCAGGTTGAGTACAACGAAATCCGTTTTGGTACGCAGGACGCCGATGCTCGTGACGCGGCCATCCGCGTCATAGGAGACTGCGACGGCGCAGCCTTCGTTCAGATCGTCGGTCAGGGTGACCTTTCCGGTGTCCATGTTGACGCTCCATGACGCTTCGATCTCGTTCCGCTTGTTGTCCCGGTATCCAAACTCATGCGTGTACAGATTGTCCCAGCGCGTTTCGCCGTCCCACGGGGCGATCTGGTAGCCCTCATAGGTATCGCCTGTCCAGCCGGATGTGCCGGGCAGGTAATAGAGCATCCAGTCTGACGGGAACGAGCAGTTGGCGTTCAGCGTCCCGACAATTTGGGGCGCATCGCCGAGGAAATACGCGCCGAGCGTGTCGCTATAATAGGAATATCGATGGAACGCCTTTTTCCCAATCGATTTGATGCTGGCTGGAAGGACGATTGCCTTTTTAAAATAGCAGCCGTCAAACGCTTCGTCTCCTATCGTTTCCAGTCCATCCGGCAGCGTAATTTTTGTCAGGTTATGCGCATACATAAACGCCTGCTTTTCGATTTTCCTCAGCGTGGACGGCAAGCGGACGGACGGCATATAAGAACACTCGAACGCGCCTTCGCCGATCTCCGTCACGCCCTCTGGGATCACGACCTCTGTTTTCAAGCCAGCCATAAATGCAAATGACAGCGTTTCAATTTTCGTCAGTCCGGCGGGAAGCTTCAGGCCGGTAAAGCCCTCACACTGATAAAACGCGGATTCCCCCACCGTTTTAACGCTGTCCGGCAGGGACAGGGTTCCGCCGAAGCCGTCGCATTTGGCAAAGGCGTTCGCGCCGATGCTCGTCACACCGTCCGGGATCAGAAGCTCTCCGGAAAAGCCCTCATACGCGAACGCATATGCGCCGATCGTTTTCAGCGTCGACGGCAGCGTCAGGGTGCCGGTGATCTTGCCTAGTGCAGGTGAGCTGCTGTATTTACTGCTGGAGCAAAACGCGCCCTCCGCGATCTCTGTGACGCCCTCCGGAATGGTCAGACCGCCGGAGAAGGAGCAACCGGTAAATGCGCGTTTGCCGATCGTCCGCAAGCCCTTTCCAAGCGTCAGAGTGCCGTTTGATATCACGCTGCCGAAAAAGGCCCATCTGTCGATCGTGGTCACGCTGTCCGGGATCACAAGATCGCCGGTCAGGCTTGTACAATTCATAAATGCATTCTCACCGATCACCTGCACATTTTTTCCAATCCTGACTGTAGTGCAGGATAAGCTGGAAAATGACTCTTTCCCGATTTTCGTAATCGAATCCCCGATCACAACGGTTTTGATCTCGCTTAGATATGCACTCCACGGGCGTGGATCGGGATCGCCCCACTGGAATACACAATCGTTCATCGCGCCGCTGCCGGAGATGGTCAGCGTGCCGGTGCTGCTGTCAAACGACCAGTAGGCGGACGGGCCGCATTTTCCGCTCGTCCCCGCCGCTGACGCGCCGATGCACAGCGCAAGCAGCAAAAGCGCTGCAAAGAGCAGCCGTGTGATGTGTTTTTTCATTTCAAGGCCCCCGTTTTTTGTTTTTTCTCTACTATATCATGCAATTCCGGGAAAATCAACCGGAGCAAAGGCCCTCTGAAAGGGGAGGTGGCTCGGCGAAGCCGAGACGAAGGGGTTCCGCGGTAGGGAGCTCCGGATTTCGCCCAAATTGTCGGCGAATTCGTAAGCACCAAGGCTCCACTTTGAATAAAGGGGAGCTGTCAGCGAAGCTGACTGAGGGGATTACGCAGTGTAGTTACAAATTACAGAGTGCTCCGAAATTTGCTACGTTCGAATCCCCTCAGGCCCTTCGGGCCAGCTCCCCTTGTGCCCAAGGGGAGCCTTGGACGGCAGTTTAACCGGAAATTGATTTGGATTTAAGGTTCTCAGCGAAATATCACGAAGATTTAACATAATTCTGGACGCGCATTTGACATTCTCTTTCTATATTTATATCAGATAAAACGAATTTAGAAAGAGGTCTGTGCGGATATGACGATTTTTAACTTTTTAACATTGCTCGGCTCGCTGAGTTTGTTCCTGTTCGGCATGAGCGTGATGGGAACGGCGCTGGAAAAGCGTGCGGGCGGGTCCTTGAAGGCCATTCTGGCGAAGCTGACAAACGGTAAATTTTCCGGACTTCTGACGGGTCTTGCCGTCACGGCAGTCATTCAGTCTTCTTCGGCTACGACAGTCATGGTTGTGGGCTTTGTCAACTCGGGGCTTCTGAGCCTTAAGCAGTCTATCCCCGTGATTATGGGCGCGAACATCGGCACGACCGTGACGGCGTGGCTGCTGTCGCTGTCCGGCATCAACGGCGACAGCCTGTTCGTGCAGCTTCTGAAACCCTCGTCGTTTACGCCAGTGCTAGCTGTGATCGGCATTATTCTGTATCTGACCGCAAAGGGCAAGAAAAAGGACACGGGCCTGATTCTTCTGGGCTTTGCGACGCTGATGTTCGGCATGGAATCGCTGTCCGGCTCTGTTTCCGGGCTGCGGAACGACCCGAACTTTACAAAATTCTTCCTGATGTTCTCGAACCCCATTCTGGGCGTTCTGGCAGGCGCGATTTTGACGGGCATTGTACAGTCCTCGTCCGCATCGGTCGGTATTCTGCAGGCGCTGTCCTCGACCGGGGCTGTCAGCTACGGCGCGGCAATCCCCATTATTATGGGTCAGAACATCGGCACCTGTGTGACGGCTATGCTGTCCTCCGTCGGCACGAACAAGAATGCGCGGCGCGCGGCCGTTGTGCACCTGAGTTTCAACATCATCGGCACAGTTGTCTGGCTGACGCTGTTTGAATCGGCGAACGCGATCTTCCGCTTTGCCTTCGTCTCCACCGCCATTGACACCTTCCATATCGCACTGATCCACTCGATCTTCAATCTGGCCTGCACGCTGATGCTGCTGCCGTGCTGCGGGCTGCTGGAAAAGCTGTCGTATAAGGTCATCCCGGAGGGACAGCACGCAGACGCGACGACGGAACTGGACGAGCGTCTATTTGCAACACCTGCTATTGCGCTCGTCAAGAGCGAGGAACTGGCCAAGCGCATGGCGGCGGACTCCGAACTTGCGCTGCACGAAAGCCTGCAGGCCGTGCTCGGCTTTACGCCGGAACTGGCCGCCTCTGTCCGGCAGCGCGAAGACGACACCGACCGCTATGAGGACACGCTGGGAACCTTCCTTGTGCATCTGGCCACACAGCCGATGAGCGAACAGGACAGCGTGGAATCGTCCAAGCTGCTGCATCTGATCGGCGATTTTGAGCGCATTGCAGACCACGCCGTCAATATTATCGAATCGGCAGAGGAGTTAAAGGAAAAGGGCGTTTCGTTCACGGACTCTGCAAAAAAAGAACTTCAGACGATGCTGAACGCCGTGAGCGAGATCGTTGATCTCACAAGCCGGGCATTTTTGCAGGACGATCTGACACTTGCGCGGCAGGTCGAGCCGCTGGAGCAGGTCATTGACAAGCTGAAGAATGAACTGCGCACAAATCACATTGCCCGGCTCCAGCGCGGCGAATGTTCGCTGGCCGCAGGCTTTGTGCTGTCCGACCTGCTGACAAATCTGGAACGTGTGGCTGACCACTGCTCGAACATCGCAGGCTGCCTGCTCGACATGAAAAACGAGCGCATCGACTTGCACAAGTACCTCGGCGACGTCAAATCCGGCAGCAACGAGTTTTTGATGCAGTACAATACGTTTGAAGAAAAATACAAACTGGCGTAAATGCACCGGATACCGCATACCAAAAGGCTCCCCCTTCCATGCAGGGCATGGTATTCTATTGAAAATGGAGGGATTAAAACATCTATGAAAAAACTGCTTTTTATCATTCCGTCGGTTTTGCTGCCGTTGGCAGCTGGTACGCTTGTTTTCTGCAAGCACCATGCCGAGCGAAGCAGTCTTGCCTGCATGGATATTGACCTGTGATACACAAGAAAAAATCATTTCGCAGCGCCGCCCCTGTGTGGGCGGCGTTTGTCATACCGATCGTCTGGCTGGCCGTGCTGATGGCTGGATGTTATGCACCCGGAATGACCATCTTTGACTTGGTCGCACAATTCTCCGAAGTGACCCAAACGCCGTTTTCTCTGCATTGGACGCCATACACGATGAAGTTTATCGGTATTTTCCTGCTGCTCTACGGCGGCGCAATCTTGTTCTATTACACTGGGCAGAAGAACACCAGACCCGGTGAGGAACATGGCTCCGCGTCGTGGGGCAGTGTCAGGGAACTGGATAAAAAGTACCGTGACAAGGATGCAGGCAAAAATGTCATACTGACCCAACACCTGCAAATGAGTATGAACGGCAAGCTGCATCGCAGAAACCTGTTGCAGATCATCGTCGGAGGTTCCGGTTCGGGCAAGACGCGATTCCTCGCAAAACCAAACCTCATGCTTTATCTGCTCCATGAAGCACCGGTTGAAGATCAGAACATGGAAACGATTCTCTACATGATTGAAAACGGCGGCGCAAAAGAGGAAGACGACGATTATCAATCTCCGCTTGACCTGCTCTTTGAAGCCTTGGAGGAAGAACAGCCTGACCACATTGCCGTGCGGCAATACCATATTTTCAAGCAAGCTGCGGGTGTTGTATGCTCTAAAAGACTTCTTAATCAAGCGGTTGGGAAGTCTCTTAGAACACACAACCTAAAACCGAAGAAAGGAGCGCAAGTTATGAG
>OLXY01000121.1_pt1 | contig 53083 bp, 55 predicted proteins | sample 1644221 | NCBI WGS metagenome assembly OLXY01 (sample SAMEA103958121, study PRJEB25191) | human gut metagenome | reverse complement strand
ACAAAGAAAACGCCGCACACATCTACACGATGATCGCGGGCAATGCCAACGGCAGTGACGGGACCGGCGCGTCGGGCGGCACGATCCAGATCGACTACGGCTACGGCAGCGGCAGCACCGAGCTGGATACTTCACAGTTTACAAATCCGGCTGGCAAGAACGCCGACGATCTGGTGCAGTACGCGCTCCACGCCTATCAGGAGCATTGGGGCTATGTCTGGGGAACGTTCGGCCTCGTATTAACGGAAAGCCTGTTTGAAGCGAAGCTCGCGCAGTATCCCGATGCGCTGGCAGGCAATGCAGATTTTATCCGCCAGACATGGGTCGGCGGCAGAACGACGGACTGCGTCGGACTCATCAAGGGTTACGGCTGGCTGGACGCGGGGACGGAAGAAATCGTCTACAACAGCAACGGTATGCCGGACATTTCAGCAAACGAGATGTACCATTCCGCGACTGTCTCCGGCCCCATTGACACCATCCCGGAAACGCCCGGTCTGGCGGTCTGGCACGACGGTCATATCGGCGTGTACATCGGAAATGGCGAGGTGGTTGAAGCAATGGGCACGCGCTACGGCGTGGTAAAAACAAAGCTCGAAGGTGCGCGCTGGACGCACTGGCTGAAAATTCCGTACATCAGCTATGACTGAGGAAAGGACAAACATGAACGTCTTAATGGTGGAGCCGGGAAAGGCTCCGTATGAAACGCAGATCGGTAATGATCTGCAAAGTATGCAGGCTCTCGTCGGCGGATATATCCAAGCCGTGTATCCCTACGAGGAACCGGTGGCACTGATTGCGAACGAGTCCGGAAAGCTGGACGGTCTGCCGCTCAACCGTGCGCTGCGCGATGCGGATGGCGATATCTACGACATCGTCGCAGGAAATTTCTTTATCGTCGGACTCGGCGAATCGGATTTCACCGACTTGCCGCACGAACTTGCCGAGCAATTCGCGGAGCGTTTTCGGCAACCGGAAATGTTCATGCGTGTAGATGGTAAAATCGTAGCCGCGCCGATGCCGGACGAGCAGGTGCAGGGCGGTATGTCATACTGACAGGAGGACACATGAAACAGGCAAATATTCAAATCACGTTCGAGGAAGAAAAATTGCGAGCCCTCCGGCGATACATTGCCAAGCGCGACTCGACGTTGGAAGCGGAGCTGCAAAAAGCAGCCCAGCGACTCTACGAAAAGGTTGTCCCTGCCGCTGTGCAGGAGTACATCAGCGACTGTGCACAGGAAGAATTTGTGCGCAGACCGCAGAAAAAATCGGAGGTGCCGCGATGAGCAGCCGCGAAATCTGGCAGGAGGATCAGGAGAAGCGTCAGGCACGGGATACTGAGGAAAAAATCGCGGTATTCCATGTAACTGAAAACAGCGAAAGCGTATATTTTTCTGTGGCAGAATCCTTGGAGCTGTTGCAGACAGCCGTCCATCTGCGAAACTACCTATCCGGCAAAAACACGGACACAAAATTCGTTTTCACATTCCCGCGCAGAGAAAAGATCACGCAGGAGCAGTTTGACACGGCAGCGGCAGAACGCATGGAAAACACCGGGCGCATCTCTGGAGCATATGAACTGGACTTCGATGCGCGGACGTTTTCGGCGCTCAACATCATGGACGGCTGGAAGGGCTACGCGATGCGGGATGTGGCGGATGCGGCACGGCAGTCATTTCAGGAAGCTGAGATTTCCGAGGATGCCCGCTGGCGCATCTTCCTCGACCGGCTGGATGGGCAGGAGCTGGCGACACCGAGCAGACTCACTGCGCGGAATTTTTATTTCGAGGATAGCATAGAGACAATGGATGACCGGACACTGAATTTTTATGTCGTTCCGTGCTTCAACGTTGACGATGCGTTCGGTACGTTCGTGGAAACCGATGAAAACGACCATGCGCTGAACGTCTATGCCAACTACGATATGCAGCGCCAGCAGGTCTGCGACACGCTGGAGATCACGCTCTATGGCAGCGGTATCGAGGACCAGTCTCTCAGCTACCACCTGAATGCGGCAGAGAAAGAGGTGCTGTGCGCAAAAATGGAAGCCTACTGTATGCAGCGGGAGCACAAACCGCTGAACCAGCTCTGTCAGGAACTTTTGCAGGAGCAGGATGTGCCCATACAGGAGCTGCAGATGTAACCGGCAGCGCGTTCCGCACCGTCGCGCCCGTGTCGGCGGTTTGTGCGGCTTTCCGGACACAGCCGAGCGCGTACCCGCCAGGTACCAGAAAACCGGACGTTGCGCCGACGTACGGGAGCGCTGCAAAAACGAAAAAGGAGATAAAATGTCTATGAAATTTAACTGCAAAGAATTTCCAACAGAGCAAAACGGCAGGCAGGTACAGACGCTCAAAGATCTGCTGGAAGCCTGTCCGGAAGATTGTTTTCATTTCATGACACCGTTCGGCTACGTTGACCTGACTGCCCAGGACGCCGAGCAGCTCCGGCAGGGCGCGGCGGCGCAGGCACATACCGGCGAAAGCGGATGGGAAATACCAGTTCTGGCAGAAAAACTGCTGCAGCAAGAGCTGGTGTCCGCGAGAAAGGCTGAGAATGGTCAATGGTACGCGATTACCACAGATCCGCAGCCGAAAATGTCGGAATCGGAGCAGATGCAGGAGATGCAGCTGTGACCGGTAGCGCGTTCCGCACCGTCGCGCCCGTGTCGGCGGTTTGTGCGGCTTTCCGGACCCAGCCGAGCGCGTACCCGCCAAACACCAGAAAACCGGACGTTGCGCCGACGTGCGGGAGTGTCCGGCAGAGTTACAGCACAGAAGCCGGAGCGCCTGCGGGCGGCTTTCGGCGGAGGGAGAAGCCGCGAGCGGCGAAGCAGGAGAAAAGGCTTGGCGCTTTTCTGCGCCAGCCCATCCACTTCTGCCCGCAGTGCGGGCAGGTTTGGGCGGTAAAAACGGCGCTTTTCTGCGAGGACAAAAAGTGGATTGGCGCTGATTTTCGGAAAAAGCCAAGATTGTGCCGCTGCTGCAGGCACTATTTTGGCGCTTTTCATTTTTGGAGGAGGTGAACGCCATAAAAACAGAGGAAAAACGCCGTCATTCCGTCTGGCTGGACGATGCAACATGGAGCAAGGTGCAGTACCACTACAAGCTGGACGGCTGCACAACGCAAAATGACTTCATTGACAAAGCAATTCAGTTCTATTGCGGCTATCTGCAAAGTGAGTATGCCGGAGACTTTCTGCCGAAAATCCTTGGAGAAACGCTCGAAGCCATCCTCAGTATGTTTGGGGATCGCATTGGCAAGCTGCTTCTGAAGCAAGCCGTCGAGCAAAACGTCTGCAACCATATCCTTGCCTCGGACACGGATATTGACGCGCAGACATATCAGCAGATGCGTGGAAAAAGCTATCAGGAAGTGCTTCGGACGAATGGTCAGATCTCGTTCCCGGAGGTGCTTCGGCAGAAAAGCCGGTGGTAACGAATGGCGCGGCTGATCCAAAAAACCGGCTTCATCAGCCGCAAAAGCGCGGACGGCTACATGAAGTATATCGCCACACGCGAGGGTGTCGAGGTGCTGACCGGTAAAGGCCCCGCGACGGAAAAGCAGACAGAGATGGTCACAAAGCTGCTCAAGGACTTTCCAGATATGCGAGATTCCTTCGAGTATGAGGACTATAAACAGGCGCCGACGCTGCACACTGCGTCGGCGTTCATTTCTGCTGCGTTAGACACGCATATGCAGAATCTTCAATCCGAAAACGGATATCTCAAGTACATTGCTACGCGCCCCGGCGCGGAAAAGCATGGCGCGCACGGCCTGTTCGGTCGAGAGGATAATGCAAACCTGAGCGCGGCGATGCACGACTTGACCGCGCACGACGGAAACGTTTGGACGATCATATACTCTCTGCATCGTGAGGACGCGGAGCGGCTTGGTTATAACAATGCAGTGGCATGGCGGAAGCTGCTGGTCAGCCAGCAGAACAAATTTGCCGAAGCCTTTCATGTCCCAGCGTCGGCGCTGCACTGGTATGCGGCTTACCACGACGCGGATACGCACCCACACATTCACATGATGCTCTGGACAGATCAGGAGACAATTTTGAAACGGGATTCTGTTGTGAAATTGCGCTCTGTGATGACAAACAGCATCTTTCAGGCAGAATTAGAAAATCTCTATATTCGCAAGGATGCCGCGTATAAAGACGTGACCGAAGCGGCGCGGGCAGTCATGCACGATTTGGTTGACTGCATGGAATCCGTCTCCGAACCGCCCGCATCTATCCAAGGAAAGCTGTTGGAGCTTGCGCTGGAGCTGCGCACAGTCAGCGGCAAAAAGCAGTACGCCTATCTCAAAAAGCCGCTCAAGGATATGGTAGATTCCATCGTGGATGAACTGGAGAAGCTGCCGGAGGTGGCAGCGTATTATTCCGTCTGGAATGGCTTGCGTGACACGCTGGAGGGTTACTACAAAAACCGGCCCCGGCAGCACAATCCGCTCTCCCAACAGAAAGAGTTTCGCGCGATCAAGAACGCGATCATTCAAGAAGCGGAGCGTTTGAGGGAACAGATGGAGCAGACGCAGACAGCGGCTGAACAGAAATCTTCGCAAGATGAGGAACCGTCTGCGGAGAAAACTTCATCGGACACTTCTACAAATCCGACACTTGTAAGTGAAAATACTTCGTCCGAGACTTCACATTCTGCGCGGCTTTCGTCCGAATATCTTCTGAATTCTACGGTTCGATTGTTCCACCAGATGGGACAAATCTTCCGCGACAACGCCGCGCCGCCCAGCAATCCAATGGGCATCCGCGTCGATTCCAAACGCCGCAAAAAGCTCATGCAGAAGCGGCTGGCGATGGGTCATAAACAGGATGACCATGAGCAAGAGCAAAGCTATGGACAGGTCATACGATAAAACAGGCGGCACTGGTTTTACAGCGCCGCCTGCCTAAATATTCGCTTAAAAGTCTTCGGTCAATGCGCGTTCACAATACGCCTTGAGCGCTGGAACGTCTTCTGTTGCCGTCTGCCAGATACGATCTTTGTCCATCGAGCCATAATCGTGCGCAAACATATTTCGCATATTCTTGATCGCACGCCAATCCATCTGGGGTTTCGTTTTCTGCACATACGCATCGGAAAACTTACCGGCAAGTTCGCCGATTTGAAGCAGGTTCATGCTGACAGAGTCCATGTAGTCCTGATCTTCCAGAAAGACATCAAACTCCCGACCGAAGCGGGAAAGCGTTTTTTCAATCCGATTGCAGTACTCCAGAATGTGCGCCAGGATCTGCCCGTCGCGGTTAGGAAAGCTCATACAGCAGCACCCGATCCTTTCGCAGATTTTCGAGGAAGGCTTCGTCTTTGTTGTACTTGAGCGAGCCGGTTGTTACAACGTCGATGCTCTTTTTGAGCGCGTCTTCCAGGTCAGCATACAGACCACCGAGGGCAAACAGACCGCGCAGCTTGGGCGCGTCCACGCACAGATCCACATCGCTGGCGGGTGTTGCGTCGCCTCTTGCGTAGGAGCCGAACAGAAACACTTTGTCTACGCCGTGCTGCTTTGCAATCGGCGCGACGATCTCACGGATCTCATCGATCGAATATACTTGCGTCTGCATTCCGTGCGCCCCCTTCCTGTAACCAGTATACCCTAAAACAAAACTCTTTGCAACAGCAGAAAGTGGTGAGAAAAATCAGCAAATTTATCGAATTTACTCCAGAACAGAAAGAACACGCCGCGTCCGTCGACCTCGAAGAATTTCTCCTCCGGCAGGGTGAAAAGCTCATCAAGTCCGGGCGGGAAAAGCGGCTTGCCAGCGACCACAGCGTCACGGTACGCGGCTGCGAGTGGTTCGATCATGCGTCAAATGAGGGCGGCCGCGCTGTCAGCTTTATACAAAAATATTACGGCAAAAGCTACGTTGAAGCGATGTCCATGCTGCTGGGCGAGAGTATGGAGCCGGTTTATCCGCAGGCGGAAAAACAGGAACAGGCCGATCAAAAGCCCTTTGCGCCGCCCGTTCCGAACGCGAATATGCACCGTGTGTTTGCGTATCTGCTCAAAACGCGCGGGCTGGATGCCGACGTGGTTTCGTATTTCGCCCGCAGGAAACTGCTCTACGAAGACGTGGCGCATCACAACGCCGTGTTCATCGGCACGGACGAAGGAAACTGCCCACGCCACGCGCATCTGCGCAGCACGAACAGCTTCGGCAAGGCCTTTCGCCTGAACGTCGAGTCCAGCGACCCGCGTTACAGCTTTCATCATACCGGCACAGACGGGAGCCTTTATGTGTTCGAAGCTCCCATTGATATGCTTTCGTATATCTCTATGAATCCGTACCAGTGGCAGGAGCATAGCTACGTCGCCTGCTGCGGCACGTCTCCGATTCCGGTGATGCAAATGCTGAAACCAGATACGCAGATCGTCTATCTGTGCCTCGACAATGACAAAGCAGGTCACGCCGCAAGTGAGCGGATGGCAGAACAATTACGCGAACGCGGCGTCATGACAGAGCGGCTTGTACCAGAACTGAAAGATTGGAACGACGATCTTCTCCACGGACAGAAGGAGGATTTAGCCCCATGCCTGAGTCTATGACTCCGTTGATCATACTCGGCGTGGTGGGTGCATTGTTCATTCTTCTGCTTTCGCTTCTTACCAACAACTACTCCTTAAACAACATCAAGTCTAAAACCGTTGGCGACGGCCAGTACGGAACCGCGCGTTGGGCAACGGATCAGGAGATCCGAAAAGCCTACGTCACGGTTCCCTTTGACGTTGCATCATGGCGTGCCGGGAAGAAGCGCCCAACCGTGCAGGGACTGGTTCTCGGCAGTGCACAGCGCGGCAAACGACTGGAGGCGTTGGTGGATCGTGACGATGTGCATTGCCTCATGATCGGCGCATCCGGCGTCGGCAAGACAGCATTCTTTCTGTATCCCAACATCGAATTTGCCTGCGCTTGCGGCATGAGTTTCCTGATTTTGGATACCAAGGGCGACCTCGCGCGCAACTGCGGAAGGATCGCGCAGAAGTACTATGGCTATCGCGTATCAGTGGTCGACCTGCGCAACCCGATCCGCTCGGATGGAAACAATCTGATGACGTTGGTCAACCGCTACATGGACGTGGCCCGTGAGCATCCGGACAACCTTGCGGCGCGGGCGAATGCGGAAAAGTACGCGAAGATCCTCGCCAAGACCATCATCAATCCGGGCGGTGACGAGCAGGATCGCGGGCAGAATTCGTACTTCTATGATGCAGCAGAAGGTGTACTGGCAACCGTGATCATGACGCTGTCGGAGTTCATTCCACCGGACAGCGCGGGGCATGACAAGCGGCACATCATGTCTGTGTTCAAGCTGGTGAAGGAACTGATGGCTCCCATGGGCAAGAAAAATGGATTTCAGGTTCTGATAGACAGCCTGCCGGATACACATAAGGCAGGCTGGATGGCGACCGCAGCAACCAGTTCCTCCGAACAGGGCATGGCCTCCGTCATGTCCACGGTGCTTTCCCGCCTGAATTCATTCATCGATTCCGAGCAGGAGCAGGTGCTCTGCTATGACAGCCCAATCGATGCGGAGCACTTTGCCACTGAGAAGTGTGCGATTTTTCTGATCATCCCGGAGGAAGATCCGACGAAACACTTCATGGCGGGGCTCATGATCCAGAACCTGTCGCGAGAGCTGTTTTCCATTGCGGACGCTAACAAAGGAAAGCTGAAAAAACGCGTGGTATTTTACTGCGACGAATTTGGTACGATGCCGCCCTTTGACGTTCTGCCGCTGTTCTCCGCAGGCCGAAGCCGCAAGCTGACGCTCGTGCCGATCATCCAGAGTCTCGCGCAGCTCGAAAAGAATTACGGTAAGGAGGGCGCGGAGATCATAGCCGATAACTGTCAGGATACCATCTTCGGCGGCTTTGCGCCCAACAGCCAGACAGCGGAGACGCTGTCCAAAGCCCTCGGCAGCCGGACAGTCCTTACCGGTTCTATCAGTAAAGGCAAGGACAGCAACAGTCAGAGCTTGCAGATGGCAGAGCGTGCTCTGCTCTCACCGGATGAACTGAAAAGTCTCCCGAAGGGAGAATTTGTTGTCATGAAAACCGGCACGCATCCCATGCGCACAAAGCTGCAATTATATTTCAAATGGGGCATTTCGTTTGAAGAACCATATCAGGTGCCGGAGCGCGCCCAGCGCGAGGTCTACTACGCCGGAAAGGAGGAATTGCTGATGAATATCAAGAAAAGCCTGTATTCGCAACCACAGCCGGTCACGGCATCAAAGCCGGACGGCTATATGAGCAGCTATGCCGAGAAATGAGCTTCTTCGGCGAAATCTACGCTGATCCTGACCTGCCGCACCGAGCGAGGGCGGTCTATATGTACCTCCGCGACCGTGCAGGCGGCGGGAGCTGCTGGCCGGGCGTCAAGACGATAGCCCGCGACCTGCACCTCTCGCCGCGCACAGTGCAAAGAGCACTGAACGATCTGGAACACGCCGGTTACATCCAGCGCCAACGCCGCCACCGTGAAAACGGAAGCTGCACGTCGAACTTATACATTATAAATGAGGACAAATAGCAAAGCGGACGCTCCCCGCCAGGGGGAACGTCCGCACTTTTGCTGTCACCAGCGCCGTGACACCACGGCGCAGCTTGAAGGGCCAACTCTAGCTGAGGGCAAACACAGAAAAGAAATCAAAACGATGCAAGAGTTACGTTAAAGTCACCTTAACCCGTCCATTATGAGTATGGATCCAAAAACATTGTCTGAAATCATGGGTCACTACTCCGTATCCTTCACGCTGGACACCTATGCACATGTACTGGATGGGCACAAACAGGAAGCTGTAGCCCTTCTCGGCGATCTTTTTACCGCGCAGCCGCAGAGCGCAGTGTATCCGTTGGTCGTTACAACGGAGGACAACGGCTTGCTCCTGTTTGACCTGATCGATTTCCCAGACATAGACGCAGAAGCGTCCAACATGGCCGAGGGAATTGCCAGCATCAAAGAGCAGGCACAGGAAGCCATGCTGACGCTCCCGGTCCCGCCGGTCCCTATACCTGTCGAGCATATTCAGTTAACTGCAAATCAGTTTATCGTACAGATCGACATATAACAAACGACCCCTGCTGCAGAATTTCTGCAGCAGGGCAACTTGTCAAAGAACCCTCTGCTTTCAGGAAACGAAAGCGGGGGTTCTTTTGTAATTTGGAGAAAAATAAGCGAAAACGAAAGTACAAATGGAGTTTTTCCAACTCCATACCGCCAGTTTTTTGAGATTCATGGCAGCAAATTTAAGCCTGACCCATCGTGTGACAGCGGCCAGGCCTCGGTGGTGTGTATAACGCATCGCGTGTCTTTCCTTCGCGTCCACAAAGACCCGTTCGATCGTTTCCTTGCGCTGTGCGTAAATTTCTTTCGCACGATCCGTTTTTCGTATCTGCTCCACTAGATCCAGATACTCCTGCCAGATGTGCGTCATATGGACTTTCTGCCCCTTTTCATTTGCACCGCATTTCGCTTTGCACGGTCAGCTTCTGCACTGCTCCGGCGTGCTTCGGTAGGTCCGCTTTCCATCCCGGTCCGTCGTAGTGTGCCGCAGGATCCCGCCCCGTGGGCAGGTATAGGTGTCATTCGCCGGATCGTAGGTATATTCCCAAGGCTTGTATCTGTCCTGCCGACCGGTGTATCTTGTATACGGAAGCACCGGGACGCTCCCGTCCTCTAGCGTTTTCTTTGCAATCCACGGGGTCTTGTAGCCCGCGTCCATTGTGACGAACTTTACTTCATTGAATTTCCTTGTGACTTCATCATACACAGCATCCCATGCCACGCTGTCGTGGACGTTTCCTGCCGTTACCTCCACACCGAGAACAAACCAGCTTTTGTCGCAGACTGTATGTGCCTCATACGCAAACTGCCGTTCATGCTCTCCTTTTACGAACATTCCGCAGTCCGGATCTGTTGTGGAGACCGTCTTTTCTGCCGTTTCTCCGCCGCCGGGATTCTGCGGATTGTTGTTGTCATCGTCCTCGATCGGCTTCTTCCCCAGCTTTTCGCGCTCTGCATTGACCTCCCGGCGAAGCTCACCGGAGTAGATCTTCGCTGCCTTTCTGACCTGCTCCTTCTGGAACTTCTTCTTATTGGCACTGGCCTTGATGTGCGTACCGTCGATGAAGACCATGCTCGGATCGACCATCCGGTTATTGAGCGCCTTGTTGAGAATATGTTCAAAAATTTCGCTGATCACTTCATCCGGGAAGCGCTTGCAGAAGGCGTAGCTCACCGTTGCGAAGTGCGGGATCTGCTCCAGCAGCCCATATCCAAGGAACCAGCGGTACGCGACGTTCACCTGTATTTCCCGGTACGTCTGCCGCAGCGACGCGATCCCGAACAGGTGCTGGATCAGCACCATCTTGATCAGTACCACCGGGTCGATCCCCGGACGGCCGTTGTCATGGCAGTAATATGGCGACAGCAACGCATACAGCCACTCGTAATCCATGACCCTTTCGATCTTCCGCAGCAGATGATCCTCCGGTACCAGCGCCTCCAGATCCACGATCACCGGCTCACGCCGTGCATCTTTCCTTCGTTCTTCCATTTCCGCACCTCGCTTTTTTCTCTATTATACCAGATTTCAAGACGCTTTTGCGGGGTTTTTTGACAGACTGACGCCGGACGCATGAAATTCATGCGTCCGGCGTTTTTCTGGTTCTTCAGCGCATCATCGTCTCCAGCAGCGAATAGGCAAACATCCATGCCATCTCCCGGCTGGGATGGTTGATGCCGTTGGCGAGCAGCGCCGTGGTATCCACGCCGTTTTGGCTGAGCAGCTTCCATTTGGCATAGCAGTCGCACACCGCAGCGCCCTGCCGTGTGCAGACCTCTCTGGCCGCGTCCAGATAGCGTTCGAGCCTGCCGTCCAGCTGGATCTTCAGCGTATCCTCCGCCACGGCGCGGATCTCCGGTACCGTCAGCTTCTCGCTCAGACGCGTGTTCATCATGTTCGGCGTCATGAAAATGATCTCCGAGCCTGCCTCCTTCAGTTTTGTAAAAATTCCGTCCAGCGCCGATGCGTATTCCTCCTGCGTCTCATCGCCGCGGCACGCATCATTCAGCCCAAAGCACACCACCGTCAGATCGGGATGATATGCCAGAACGTCGCGTTCCAGCCGCTGCAGTCCCGACGGCGCGTTGTCGCCGCTGATGCCAGCGTTGATAAACTGGACCGGCACGCCCGGATACAGCAGCGCAAACAGCTTCCGCACATCGGCGGCATAGCCGCTCTCCGGCTCAAACACGGTCTGCACCGCGCCCTCGCTCGTCAGATATACCTCAAAGCAGCCCTGCGTTACGCTGTCGCCGAGAAACGCGATGGCGACCGGCGGCGCAAAGAGATCTGCCTGCTTGGCCCGGATTTTTTTCAGGATGTTCATCTGTGTTCGTCTCCTTCTGATCCTGCCGTCCGTCCTTTGCCCCCAGGGGATCCGGACGGACGGCTTTCTCTATTTCAGATGCCGCTTTCGGTACTCCTTCGGCGTAAAGCCGGTCACCTTTTTGAACGTTTTGAAGAAATACTTCTCGTCCTGATAGCCCACGTGCTCGGCTATCTCATACGTTTTAAACTTGCCGCGCTCCAAAAGCACCTTTGCCGTTTCCACGCGCATGGACGTCAGATACGAGACAAACGGCTTTCCGAAAATGCGCTTAAACAGGTCGCTCGTATAGCTGGGGTTAAAATGCAGAAAGTCCGCCAGCTGCTCCAGCGAGATATCCTCGCGATAATGCTCACGCAAGTACTTGTCGATCACCTCGCGCAGATTTTCCTCGGGACTTGCGCTCGTGCTTTTCTTCTGCAGCTCCAAAATGCCCGTGCCGCACAGCAGAAGCTGTTCCAGCACCTGCTCCGCCGTCAGAAGGCGCGTCAGCGCGTCATGCGCCGCGGCGGCCTGCGGGCAGCCGTCCCACGGCAGCTTCAGCGCCGCCATCTGTCGGTTCATCTGCTCCCACGCCGCGCGCTTGAGGCAGCGCGGGTTCCCCTCCGGATACGCCTTCAGAAGGTCCTGCCAATAGTCGCGCAGGAGCGCGGTCAGGTAGTCCTTCTTTCCGAGCAGGATCGCCGTTGTGATCCGTTCGGCGTAGGCGCGGTTAAACTGCTCCGCCTCCTTTTGCTCCGGCCGGTCGTCAAAGGCCGCGCCCTCGCGGAGCGCGCCGTCATAGAAATAGCTCTGTATCGCGTCGTCCGCACGCCGGAGCGCCTGGCACAGGCGATGCATGCCCTGCACGCCGTCCGCCTTTGCCGAAAGCTCCTGCGCGTAAAGAAGATAGCCTCCCGCGCCCCAGATCTCGTCCGCCGCGCGCCGGACGGAGCCGGCGGCGCTTTTTTCTTCCAATATCGTCAGCCGGCCATCCGCGTCCAGCTGCTGCGCATACGGCGCGCGTTCCGTCAGCCGGACGCGCCACTGCGTCTCGCAGATCTCCCGCTCGCCCGGGACGGCCAGCATGAACAGCGTACACTCCGCTGCGCCGGATAAAAACTGCTGTTCGTCCTCGCCGCCGCTTCCGGTGCGCTGCGCATCCTGCCGCACCCCCGGCGCAATGCTTTCCAGGCAGCGCCGAAGCAGGCGGCTGCGGCTCTGCGTCTTGTCGCGCAGCGAACGCATCTGCCGCCGCTGCATCACATCAGAGATCGCGCGCTCCAGCTTTTCCTCGTCAATGGGCTTGAGCAGATATTCCTCCACGCCGTAGTGGATGGCTTTCTGCGCATAGGAAAAATTGTCAAAACCGCTGTAGATGATCACCGGCAGCTCCGGCTGCGTCTCGCGCAGCTTTGCAAGCAAATCGAGTCCGTCCTTGCGCGGCATACAGATATCCGTGATCAAAAGATCCGGCTTTTTCTTGCAGCAGAGCCGGTAGGCATCGTCGCCGTCCAGCGCCTCGCCCACGATCTCGATGGGAAAGCGGACGGATCGCAGCGCGCTTTTCAGCACGACCAGCACGAATTTTTCGTCGTCTGCAATGACAACTCTCATGAGTCCGCATCCTCCTGTTCCGCTTTTTTCATCCGCAGCCGCAGCGCGCTGTCAGCCCCCGGCTTCTGCATCACGGCCGGGAATTCGATCTCTGCCGTGGTTCCGACGCCGACCTCGCTGAAGATCCTGACGCCGTATTTGTCGCCGTAATTCAGCTTCAGACGGCTGTTGACGTTATAGATCCCGATGCTGACACGGCCGTTTCGCGGCTGGCCGGGCTGGAACGGCTCTTTGAGATCCGCGTTGATCTTTTCCAGCGCGTCCGCAGCGATGCCGCAGCCGTTGTCGACGATCCGGAGCCGTGCCGCGCCGTCCTGTACCTGCCCGCTGATGCAGATCTCGCAGTCCGCCCTCTTTTCCGTAAAGCCGTGCAGCACTGCGTTTTCCACGATCGGCTGAAGCGTAAACTTCGGCATGGACAGCGCGCGCATCTGCTCCGGGATCTCCATTGTCAACCGGATCTTGTCGTCAAAGCGATAGTCCATGATCCGGATGTAATTTGTCACGTGCTGAAGCTCCATCTGAAGCGACGTGCTGCCGTCCGCGCCGTACATATTGTAGCGCATGAACTCGGAGATATTCTTGACGATGTCGGCCACCTTTTCGTTATGCTCCGACAGCGCGATGCCGCGCATCGTCTCAAACGTGTTATAAAGAAAATGCGGGTTGATCTGCTGCTGCAGCACCTCAAGCTGCGCCTCTTTCTGCATCAGCTGCGCAGAATAGACCTTCTGGATCAGCTCTTCAATGCTGCTTGCCATGTCGTTGAAGGTCTGGCCGAGGTAGCGGAACTCGTCGTTTGACTCCGTCTCCACCTTTACGGCGTAGCGTCCCTCCTTCACCTGCTGCATGGCCGAGACCAGCTCGCCGAGCGGCCGGAACGTCCTGTGCGAGAACACGATCAGGAAGCACACCGCCGCAAGCAGCACGCACAGCACCAGCACTGTCATGATCGACTGGAGCTGCGCCATGTCACGCATCAGATACTTCATCTCGCACACATAGTCATATCGCCAGCCGGTCTTCGCTGAGACGCACGTAATGCGGATGATCTCCTCGCCGTCCGCCGTAAACACCCGCGTCTGCACCGTTCCTGCGGGCGGGATCTCGTCCGCGCCCATATCACGGTAGGGATCGTCCGACTGGGTGGCGTAGATCCGGTTGCCCTGCTCGTCGCCGATGAAGATCGCGCCCTGCTGCAGATTGCTCTTGCCGTTGCCGCCATAGATCGTCTCAGCCAGAATGCTGTAGGGGATCTCAACAAGCGCCACGCCGTAGCTCTGCCGGTCATAGATGTTCACAATGCTGCGCGCAATGCCGATGGTCGTGTTTTCCTCGCCCCCGTGCCGGTCGAGAAAAATCACATACGCCCCCTGACGCGCCAGCGCGTCCTGGTACCAGCTCTCCTGCTCCAGCAGTTCCAGGCCGATGCCCGAGCGGTTTCGCAGGTAAAACTCGTTTCCGTAATTGTCAAAGACGTAAATACTGCGGATGTTGTCGTAAATACTCATGATCGTGACGAAGATGTTCTCCACGTCCTGCCGGTAATTGAGCTTTTCATCCGACGGCGCGCTGTGATATTCCTGCAGGATCTCAGAAAGCTGCGCGTTGACCGAAAGCTGGGCGTTGAGCTGGATCGACGTTTCCAGCTTGTTGTCGATGGCCGACGAAAGCTGCAGCAGATACTGCTCCATATACTCCGAGACCCGGTTCTGGATATTCTGCTTGGCCACGCGATAGGTGATCACGCTCACCGCCATCAGCGACAGCGCAATGAGCGGGATCACCACCAGCAGCAGCTTCTGCTCCAGCGGAAAACGGATTTCACTTTGCTTTCTTTTCAACATGGATCATTCCCTCCGGCGTAGGGACGCTGCCATAGCAGCCGTCCATACGCCGCGCGGCGTCCGCCGTCCGGGCAAAGCCCGGCTTGACCGGCCGCACGCCAAGGCCATAGGCATAGTAGAAGTAGACCGGCATCGCCGACCAGCCGTGGCAGAGGCTGCCTGCCTGGTCGAACGCATCCGCGCCGTCCTCCGTCTCCCAGAACGACGTTGCCCCCGCATAGAGCATTCTGCCCCAGATACGCGCAATATCCGCAAACACCCAGTCGAAATAGTCTTCCTGTCGTGTCAGAAGCGCCTCGTATTTGAACCGGATCATGCTGAGCGTACACGGGACCCAGTCGTTTTTGCCCGCAGCCAGCACCGGCAGGAGCCGCTCGCGCTCCGCCTGCCCGGCAGTGCCCGACAAGACGGCCAGCGCCTGCACAAGCTCGCTCTGCGCGCCGTCTTCCGCATGGAATGCGCCGTCCGTTTCATGCGCAAACGTGCGGTAGCTGCCGCTCTCTGCATCCCAGAACATGGCATGGCACGCCCGGCGCGCCTCCGCGCAGCCGCTGTGCAGCATGGCTGCGTCCCCGCGTTCGCCAAGTTCTTCGGCAAGCTCGGCCGCCGCGTCCAGAAACAGCAGGAAGAACATCTGATACGGCGCGTCAATGCGCGGTGCGAGCAGCTCGCTGCGGTAGATCGGTTCGCCCGACAGCAGGTCGTTCCACTCGTAAAAGCTCCAGTATTTTGTCTCGACCGGCACCGGCAGCAGCCCGTCCCTGCATTCACGCAGGCGGCACTGCGCCGCCAGACGGATGCTTGGCCAGAGCGCACGCACGAGTTCCCGGTCGCCGCTGTAACGCAGATAGTCGCGCACGCCAAGCACCCACATGAACGTGAAATACGGAATGGTGACGACCTCTTTGCCGGGCGTATGCAGCTCCAGAAAGCCGTCTGCCTGCATGCCGCGCGCAAGCATCCGCAGCGACGCCGCCGCAAACGCATATTCGCCGAAGCAGTAATAGCCGCACACCGCCTGATTGAGCGAGTCCATGGCATAAAGCGCCTGTTCGCGCCACGGGCAGTCTTCATAGTGCTCATGCATGCAAAGCCGCAGCGTATGTACCGCCGTGCGATAGATCTGCATATGCAGCCGGTCGCTGCAATAAAATTCGCCGCGCTCCGTTACCGGATAGTCAAGCGGGCGCACGCCCGCGTAAAGGCACTGCGCCGTTCCGCCGTTCAGCGGATGCAGATGCACCTCCAGACATCGCATGCCGATGCGCTGAAAATCGTGGCGGAAGCAGTGCGTTCCCGCGCCGAAGGTCACGGCAGTCTGGAACATGCGGCTTCCGATGTGACTGCGTACACGCAGATCGTCCAGATGCTCGCCCCAGCCAAGCTCCACGCGGCAGCCCGCCGCGGACGAGACCTCGATCTCCAGCAGCCCGCTCGATTCCTCGCCGCAGTCCCAGATCTCATAGCGGTCTGCGCCGGCGTCGAGCTGCACGTTCTTTCCCCGTGCCGACAAAAACGCCGACTCAAACGGTTCCCGGTCGCCCGGCAGCAGATAGCCGTGCGCGCAGACCGCAGCACGTTTGCGCCCGGAGAGCACCTGACGCGCGATCGGGCGCGGCGCATAGCGCCGTCCGTCCGTCGTAAGTTCCGCCGCCGGCGCATAGCGCTGCGGCTCGGCCGTCTGGTCATAGTACCAGACCATGCCGGTCTGGTTTGTCGGGACCTTGCCCGCACGATAGGCCGTATCCGCGCGGCAGAGCGTCTGCGCGCCGCTGGCTACCGCACACGCGCCTTCGCCGCGCATGACGGCGAAGATCACGTATGCGCGCCCCGCCGTGTAGCAGTTGCTGGATACGCCCTGATACCACACCTCGATCTCAAGCGTGTTTTCGCCCCTGACCGCCGCGGCGGAAAGGTCGAACGTCTCATACCAGCTGGTGTCGTCCGTTCCGTCGTAGAACGCGAAGCCGATCCGTTCGCCGTTCAGGCACACCCGCGCGCGGCTGTCGCAGCTGAGCTGCAGGCTGAGCGCACCGTCTCCGTCCCACGTAAATTTCTGCAAAAACTGCACATACCGGTTCGTCTGGCTGCCGTCCGGCAGCCAGACCGGCTTTGCCTCGCGGCAGGGAAATCCATATTCTGTCTGCATTTTCCTGTTCTCCATCGGTCACTCTTCCTTTTTGTAAATCTCCGTCCATGTCTGATCCAGCCTGTCCAGCGCATCGTCAATGCTCCCGCCGGTCGAGATCTCCTCCACGGTCTTCAGGAATACCATCTGCATCCCGCTCGGCCAGTTCACATCCAGGAACGGATAGCTGTCGGTGATGCCCGAGATCAGCGTTTCCAGCACCGGATCACATCCGGCGTCAAACCCGGTTTTTACCGGCAAATTGCCGGTCTCCTGCAAAAACTGACGGTAAACATCGTCGTTTGTCAGGAAGAAATTCAAAAAGTCGATCGCCGTCTCCTTGTGTGCGCTCTGCTCACTCACGGCCAGCATGCCGCCGACCGACGACGGGATCCAGTTGACGCCGTCGCTCGACGCGGGGAGAATGAACAATCCGAAATTGCAGCCGGCATTCATGCTCCGGATCATCGACACACCCCAGGAGCCCATGACCATCATGGCCGCGCGGCCGTCCGCAAACGCGCGCAGCTGCTGGTCGTATGTCGTCTGCAGGAAGTTTTCCGTCACATAGCCGCTGTCGATCAGCGTTTTCAGCATTTCGAACGTCTTTTTCCACTCCGCGCCGTCAAAATGCCGCGTCCCGTCGGCCATTTCGCGGTCAAAGTCCGGGTTTTCCCGGTAGATCGTCGTGGCCGAGAGCGCATACGGGATCAGGCTCTGGATCCATGCGTCCTTATAGCAGACGGAGAGGGGCGTAATGCCCTCGTCCTTCAGCTTCCGGCATACGTCAAGAAACTCCTGCCAGGTGGTGGGCACCGGGAGGTCATACTGCGCAAAAATATCCGCATTGTAAAATGTACAGATATAGGTCAGATCGGTCGGCGCGGCATAGATGCTGCCCGCAAGGCTGCCGGTCTCCGCGTCTGACTCCCGCACATTTTCAAGACACGGCTGTCCGCTCAAGTCGGCAAGGTAGCCCGCCCGCGCCAATGGCAGCGCCTGCGCATAGCCCGGATGCACGCCGATGAGATCGGGGCAGTCCTGCACGGCGATGCGCGCGTCAAGCGTGGAGTTATAGTTTTCCGAGTTTAAAAACTCGCTTTTGATCTTCACGTTGGGATGCGCCTTTTCATACGCGGCGATCACGTGGCCATAGGCCTCCTCCGCCTCGCCCTGATAGTGGAAAAGGTGCAGGACGATCTGTTCCTGCTCCTGCGTCTGCTCCGTGCCGTACTCGGGCGCGGCGGCGCTGCACGCCGCCAGCATCAGAAGCGCGGCGATCACACCGAAAATGGCCAGCCGTTTTTTCATCGTTCATTTCCTTTCCAAATGCGCAAACGGACAGCTGCGGGGCACCGAAAGCTCTACGGCGTCCGCGGCTGTCCGCGCAAATAACGTATATATCCGGCAGAGCTGATCCTGCGCGGCCTTCCTGCGGTATTTTACCACATCGGCCGCCGTCGTGCAACGGCCTTCGCTCAGCCCTTGACCGCACCGCCGGTGATGCCGGCCACGATTTTTTCAGACAAAAGCAGATACAGGATCAGCGTTGGGACCAGAACGATGATGACCCCGGCAAACAGGCCGGCCCAGTCGCCGGTATACTTCATGGAGGTGATCATGTTCTGCAGGCCCATGGAGAGCGTGCGGATCTTGTCGTTGCCGTTGGCAAAGATCAGCGCCATGAAATATTCGTTCCAGATGTTCATGAAATTAAAGATCGTCACGGTGATGATGCCGGGCGAGGCCATCGGGATCATGACCTTCCACATGGCCTTCATCTCGGAGCAGCCGTCGATCATGGCCGCCTCAGCCAGCGCCGTGGGGACGGTGGAGAAAAACGCCGTGAGGAAATACACCGTATACGGCAGGTTCAGCGTCGTGTACAGGATCACAAGCGTGGACAGGTGCCCGACGAGATTCGCCTTGACAAACCAGCAGTAGATCGGGATGACAAGCATGACCTGCGGGATGCTCATGCCGACGACAAAGGCGTTGAACGTCTGCTTTCTGCCGAAGAACGTTTTCTTTGACAGCACATAGGCCGCCGGCGCGGCGATCAGGATGATCAGCACGCACGGGATCCCCGTTGTGATCAGCGAGTTTACAAAATAGTGCGCGACATGGTTGCGCTCCCATACGCCGGTATAGTTTTCAACGTGGACGCCGCTTTGCAGCAGTCCGTTTGAAAAGATCTCCTTTGTGGTGCTGAACGAGGCCAGCACGATCCAGCCGAACGCAAACACAAAGAACGCGACCCAGAGGATCAGCGGAAGATAGCGCAGCAGTCCGACCGCACGCGCGCCGGTAAGCTTCTTTCTGTTTTTCATCAGTATTCCAGCGCCTCCTCCTTGAACACCCGATTCATGATCAGATAGCACGCCAGCACCAGCAGCGCCACCACGACGCCGACCGCCGCGCCCGCGCCGATATCCAGAACGCTGCCGGAGTCGGCTGCGCCGAACACCTTTTCGTACAGGAAATAGACCGGCGTAATGGTCTTTGTGTTGATGCGTGTGGAGAACATCTTCGCCCAGACAAAGAAGTTGACTGCGCCGACTGTCCAGAGCGTGATGCAGGTTCGGATCACATTCCGCAGAAGGGGAAACGTAATTTTCCAGAATTTGATCCAGGAATTCGCGCCGTCAATTTTGGCGCTTTCATAGATATCCTGCGGGATTCCCTCGATGCCGGACAGCAGGATCAGCATGAAATAGCCGACGCTTCCGTAGACATAGGAAATCAGCATCCCCCAGAACAGCCACGACGGCGAAGTCCAGTTGATCTTCGCCAGCGCCGTCCAGCCCAGCGCCGTAAACAGCTGCGTGAGCAGGCCGAATTTGTTCTGGAAGATATATTGCAGCCACATGGTAGACAGTGCGACTGCCGAGATGGTATTGGGAAGATAGATCGCCGAGCGCCAGAATTTCTTACCCTTGACGCCGGACGCGAGAATGACGGCAAAGAAAAGTGCGATCCCAAGCGTCAGAATGCCGCCGACCAGCCAGATGACGCCGATATTTTTAAGCGATGCAACGAAAACGCTGTTCTGGAACAGACCGATATAGTTGTCCAGCCCCGCAAACTGCCACTCAGACGTGCTGCTGCTGATCGCGGGCAGCCGATTCAGGCTCATCAGGAGCGTCCGGATGAGCGGATACGCGAACATTACCAAAAAGCAGATAACCGCCGGGCCAATGGACGCCAGAATGAAAAACGTTTGTCTTTTTTTCAATGTGATTTCTCCCTCCGTTCATCGCCGTGCAGGCGATGCTAAGGTTTTTCCGCAGGCGTCTGGACTCGTACCTGCCACAGGCAGGAGGGCTCGCGTCCTCCTGCCTGTCGATTGCGAAACTTACTGGAGCTGGGACTGTACGCCGGAAACGAAGCCCGCGCCGTCAACAGAGCCCGCCAGCAGCTCGGCGAACATACCGTTGACAACGGCGTTCACGTCGGAGTTGCTGCTGTACATGCCGCACCAGGGAATGACGTCGGTGGACTGCGCCTGCAGCTCGCCGGCGCTCTTGAGGTTCTCAGGCAGCTCGAGGCCGTCAACAACAGGCATTGACTGCGCCTTGTCGACCATATCCTGCTGCGTCTGGACAGAGGTGAACTCCTCCAGCAGCGCCAGAGCCTCTTCCGGATGCTCGCAGCCCTTAGTGATGCCGAAGAACTGGCAGCCGGTGGAGTAGGTGGTGTAGGGATACTCGGCGTTGTCGGGAGCCGGGAAGAACATAGCACCCCACTGGAAGTCATCGCCGGTGATGTCATGCACTTCGTTGGGCAGCCAGGAGCCGTTGTAGTACATGGCGGCAGTGCCCATTGCGAATTCGCCGTTCTGCGCGGACGGGAAGACGTTGGAGCCGCAGCTGTCGGAGAAGTAGCCGTTCGCACGCATTGCAGCGAAATCGTCTGCCATCTGGGCGACGGCGGGATCGCTCCAATTTGCGCCGGTGGTGTCGCTGAGCAGCTCAGTGACCCAGTCCGGGCCCTTCATCATGGCGAGATAGGTGCCGTAGAGGCAGGGATAGTAGGCATCGTCGACCGTGATGGGATCATAACCGGCGTCCTTGATTTTCTGGCAGACGTCCATGAACTCAGACCAGGTGGTGGGCATGGCGTCGATGCCGGCCTCGACAAAGATCGCCTTGTTGTAGTAGATGGTGCCGACGAACGGCTGAGAGGGGATGTAGTACCAGGACGTGCCGTCGGAAGCGAAGCTCTTTGCAAACGCTACCATGCCGGCGGAGATAGCCTTTTCGAAGTCGCTGCCTTCCATGTAGGAGGTCAGATCCATCAGATAGTCCTCGCCAAGCAGGTTCACGATCTGGTCAAAACCGCTGTCGACGATATCGATGGCGTTGCCGGAATCGATGCTCGCTCTCAGGATCTCACGGACATCGCGGCCCGCCCAGTTGACCTCGACGGTGCAGTCGGGATGCGCTTGCTCAAAGCGGGCGATCGCGGCCTTGTAGACCTCGGCCTGCGCCTCGTTCTCCGTCCACTGTGCCCAGTAGTGGATCACGATCTTGTCGCCGTCAGACTCGGCGGGAGTCTCGTCGGCAGTGGTTTCTTCTGCGGGCTTGTCAGCCGTGGCAGTGGTTTCTCCTGCGGGTGTGTCGGCAGCCGGCGTCTCCGCTGTCTTCGCGCAGGCAGCCATGCCGAAAACCATCAGCGCCGCAAGAAGCAATGCAAGCAGTTTTTTCATGTTGATTCCTCCATCAAATTTTTTGCTTTCCGCACGGTCGTCCGGCGGAAGCATCAGAGATTTTCTCTGTTATTCTGATTATATTGCAAAAAGCAGGGAAAAAGCAGGAGAGGAATCTTGTAAAAAAGGTGTCTTTTTTTTGGCTGGCATCTGCGGCTTTTGTGGAAAATATCAAAAAACGGCCCCGCTCAGTGAGCGGGGCCGCTTCAACTTGTATCATGCGAACACTATGGATCAACTTCCAAAATTAGGGCAATACCGCACAAATGCTAGGATGTGCATTGGCCGGGAAGCCATTTTGTAAAAACCAATAGGATTGCCCCATGCTTTGGCTCACGGAGTACACTGATTCAAGTTGCCAGGCAAGGCCTGTCAGTCAGAATCAGATTCGCTAATGCGAACATGATATTGAATTTGGCTCTCTGCTTTTCGAGCCCTCGGTATCGTGTTTTTCGGAAACGCAGCTGTTTCTTGACAACACCGAATACGTGCTCTACTTTCGCACGGACAGAGGACTTTGCGTGTTCTGCTTTCTTTGCGGCATACTGGCCGCTTTTGCTCAGTTTCTTCACTTGGGATGGCCGGCGATTGATTCTGTATTTGATTTTGCGGCCAGCCTTGTTGCGGATGATCGCATCATCATGTTTTCCCGCACCGAGATAACCGCTATCACCGTAAACGACCTCTTCTTCTCCGGTCAGCAGCTTTGATGTTTTTGTGACATCATGGACGTTGGCTGATGTCGCCTCCACGGTATGAACCAGTCCGCTGTCCTTGTCAACACCGATATGTGCCTTATAACCGAAGTACCAGGTATTGCCTTTTTCACCTGATGTGCATCCGGATCCTGCTTCTTCTCACTGTTTTTGGTAGAAGATGGTGCGGAAATGATGGTGGAATCCACTATCGTTCCCTTTTTCAGAATGAGGCCTCGTTCCATAAGTGCGGCAACCACCTGAGAGAACAGCTTTTCCTGCAATCCGTTCTTGATCAGCAGATTGCGAAAACGGCCAAGGGTATCGCCGTCTGGACCCTGATTGCTGGAATCGATGCCGCAGAAATCCGAAAACGCACGGCTGTCGATTGCTTCTGCTGCGGTTGCCTCATCACTCAGGTCGTAAAGATTTTGCAGCAGATACAGCCGCAGCATGATCTCCAGCGGATAGGGCTTATTGCCACGCTCTCCTTTGTAATAGCACGGCCGAATCAGGGATAGCCATTCCTTCCACGGGGACGATTCGTTCGATCTGACTCAGAAACTCTTTTTTCTTTGTCCGCACCTGCGCCAACTCATCGCTGAATGCGGAAATCGTCATCTGTTTATCCATGCGTCCATTTTATCACACTTTGCATTCGCTTTGCTTTTTTGCGGTATTGCCTTAAATAATTCCGCCTTCCCGGAACCGGGAAGGCGGAGATTTTGAGAAACAAAGTTTTATTGACGCAGTATCGTGTCAAGAAACGCGTCAACCTGACAGATCGTATCTTCATTGACCGTTTGACTGCCCTTTTTCCGAACGACCGTCATGTGGCCGCTGCTTTCTTCCTCCTGTACCAGCCGAAAGGTAACGGGAGCATCGGCCAGCTCGCCGCGGTGCGCATACAGCGCGCAGCCATCGGGGGTCACTTCAACGTCCTCGCTGCCTTGCAGGACAAGTGCCGGAACATTGGCACGGGAAAGCCCCGCCGCGGCGGTCGGGCTGCAATTCCTTCCAAACAAAATGCGCTGCATCGGCAGGATCAGGCCGCACAACAGCTTTCCGAATTTGGGTATGTTTCCGGTCGCCTGCGCGATAACAGCCTCGTCCGATGAGAAAAACGGCGCATAGGCTACGATCCCGCTCACCGGCTTATCCGTGCATTGCCGCACCGCACAGACGGCGTATGCGCCCATGCTGTGCCCCATCAGGATGACGGGACGGGAACCGTCATCGACAAAATCAAGCGCATGTTTCAGGTCGATCACCGCCTGCGGGAAGCCGTAAAAATGTCCGGTGCTGCCCTGATAGCCGCTGTATGCAAACGCGAACACCTGATATCCCTGTGCGGCAAAGTGGTGGATCTCCGGCAGATAATACGCGATGCCCGTTCCCATTCCGTGGGCAAAAACAAGTAAACCGCGCGTCCCCGCCTCATTCCAGAGATACCCTGCAAGGTGATTTCTGCCGCTGGGGAATGTCACCCCGCGCCCGTCTATGTTCGCTTCCGGCCGCTTTTCCGGGCGGAACATGGCGGCGTTCACAAGAAAGGCGGCAATGAAGAATATGATCGGCAAAAGAAGTATGAATATCAGCATACGCTCCCTCTCTCAGATGCCTCAATGCACATTAAGCGATGCGTATTGCTCATTATACTCGAAAAAGGCAACTTGTCAATAGGGTGCGGTTCGGAACGCGGTCGGAGCCAATGGCACTATAAAACATGACGCACCTTTTCAGCATGGTTTCTGCGGCTCGTCAAACAGTCCATGCGCAGCTGCAAAAGAGCATTGGATCCCGGTTTCCCGGTCTCCAATGCTCTTTTTGTTTTATTTACGCGGCTTTACGCGAAGCGCTTATTTGCCAAGCTCACAGAAGCGGTGCAGAATCGCCGCCACCTGTGCGCGTGTGGCATTGCCCTTGGGGTTGAGCTTGCCGCCGCTGCCCTTGACCAGTCCCTGACCGACTGCCCAGTTCATCGCGGAAACCGCGTAGCTGCTGATCTCATTGCGGTCGGAGAAGCGCGAGAGGTTATCCTCCAGCGTCACAAGGTCAAGACCCTTATAGACGACATAGCGGAACAGGATCGTCGCCAGCTGCTCACGCGTGATGTTTGCCTCCATGTTCGTGCCGTCGGAAATGCCGTTCTTCATCGCCCATTCGCGGCCTGCGGCGTACCACGCCGCACCCTTGGTCGTGTCAACGCCCTCCATGCGCGCAAGGATCGTCACGATCATGCCGCGCGTGGTCGATGCGTCCGGGCCAAAGGCTGCGCGGCCTGTGCCGTTCATCATGCCCTTTTCATAGACATACGCAACGTCCTCATAGAACCAGTCGCTCTCGCGCACGTCGCTGAACGGCAGCTTCGTGCTGTCCGATGCAGACGGCGTGGTGGGCTTGACCGTAGACGGATAGCTCGGGATGACCGGCTGCTCGTTTGCGGCCTGCTCGCTGCGCGCGGCGGCCAGCGCCGTCCTGACGTTCTCGGTCAGCGTGTTGAGCTCCGTCTGATACACGGTGTCGCCCGCGGCCGCAATACCGGCCTCCAGCGCGTCGATCGCGTCCTGCAGGGCGTTCATGGTCTTTTCCGAAACCAGACGCAGCGAGCCGTCGCTCACAGCATTCTTTGCCTCGGCCAGAGCCGCAGCGGCCTCCGCCGTGCTGACGGTGAACTTTGCAAGCTCCGCGTCCGCGGCCTTGATAAGGGCGTTGATTTCGCTCTGCGTGCTGTTCTCGTCGGCGATCGCGTCCTTCAGCGCCTTGATCGCCGCGTCAAGCGCGGTGGTATCCTCGCCGGTGATCTTTGCGCGCGCCGCTTCCAGCGCCTCGAGTGCTGCGTTTGCCGCGTCACTGTCAACAGCCGGCGTGCCATAGGCCTCGACCTCGCCGATCTGCATCAGATAGCCGTCCCTGCCTTTGTCTACCAGCTTGTCGCCGTAGACACGGACAAAGCGTGCCGTCTGCGCGTCAAATCCGATCTCGCGCCAGCCCTCCATGCCCGGATCGCCATTTCTGACCGCGACATCCGTCCACGTCGTGCCATCGAGCGAAACCTGCACGCGATAGTCGACCGGGAATGCGAAGCCGCTGCCGCCATAGATGCGAACCTTGTTCACGGCGAACAGATCGCCCATGTCAAACGCGCACCATTCATGCGCGGTCGCCTCGTCGTGGTTGACGCCGACATTCGACGTCCAGCCGTTGCCGTTCTGTGCAATGCCGTCGTTGAGGTATTCTGCTGCCCAGCCCCACTGCTTATACGTGCCGTCGGGCGTGGTGCTGGAAACGTAGTACTTCTTGTTCAGAAGCAGGTTGCTGTCCGGTTCATAGTGCACGACCTCATCCTCTGTCGTGCCGGGCGCCGGCGTGGGGATGGTGCCGTCGTCGTTGTAGATCTCAAGCTCGCTGGCCGCGCAATAGGTGCTGTTCGTCGCGGCGACGTTTACGCGCACATAGCGCGCCGTCTGCGCATCAAACGTGATGGAATAGGCCGCGCCGTTTTCCATCGTCTTATCCGCGGCGGTGTAGACGACCGCCCAGCTCTTTCCATCCTGCGAGACCTCGATCGTGAAGTCCTTCGGCATGCCCTGACCGGCGCTGACCGGCCCCATCTCACCAGCTGCCGGATAGAGGTCGACGCGGTTAAACGTCTTGCTCTCACGCAGATCGGCCGTGATCACAGCCTGCTGCGTGCCGACCGACTTCCAGCCGTTGTTTGCGTTTTCCGGCTCACGCACACCGTCGTTGAGCTTGCTGATATACCAGCCGTTGCCGCCCTCGGAGCTGTCGGCGTAGACATTTGCGTCCAGCGCGATGTTCGCGTTTTCTTCCTTGCCGCTCTCGTAGACATAGCCCGCCGGAAGCTGATACAGCGCGCCGTCGCCCGCTGCCAGCGTCACGGTCAGCTCGCCGCCGCTGAGCGCCGCATCGAAAAGCGTGCCGTCCTGCGCGCTCACGCGCTTGAGGGACGTGATCGCGCTGTCGAGCTTTACGCGGATGGTGGCTGCATTTGTGTAGTCATTGTTGACCAGCATCATGTAGCCCTGCGTGCCGTTCTTTTCCTTGAGGTAGGAGACCGTAAAGTTCGTGCTGTCCACGCCCTGCGCAAAGAAGCCCTCGGGAATGGGCAGATCGCCCCACGTCTCGCCGTTGAGATAGATCTCCTCCGCGTTCAGCCTGGCAAGCGTCGTGCCGAGCGCGTGGATCTCGCTGTTAAGCTGCTTGACCGCCTCATAGCTCTTGGGATTCGGCGTACCGTCCAGAAGGATGATGCCGTCGGCAAACGGCTCGGAGCGGTTGCTGGGGGTAAACCATGTGAAGTAGGAGAACTGTTTATAGCCAAAGGCCAGACCCATCATGGCCTCATAGCGGATCTCGGATGCAGACGGCGCACGGTACGCACCCGGGATCTGAACCGACTGCAGATAGTTTGCCGTCTTGACGTCGTTTTCTCTGCCCACTTCCCAAACGGCGCGCATATTGCCAAGGAAGCCGGAGCGGTTCATGGCTGTGCTGTTGTCGGGATAGGGGTACAGGTCGTACATCAGATAATCCTGCGGATAGCCGCCCGCAGCGTTCAGCTTGAGATAGTCGTTCATCTGATCCTTTGCCTGCTCCAGCGTCGCATATGCCCACGCCGGGAGGAAGTTCAGATGCATATAGCCGTTGGGATCGGCCTGCTTCATGGCCTGATGCACGGCGTTATACGGGTTGGCGTTCGCCGGCTCGTCCAGGATATAATAGCCCGCCACGCCGGGGACGTTGCGATACTCGCCGATCAGAGATTTGATCTGCTCCGCCGTCAGGCTCATGAGGTTGCCGCCAAAACGGCTGTCCGCGACGCTCACGTGCATGCCGTATTTGTTGGCGTATTCCGCCATCTTAAGGTTCGTTGCCTTGCTGTTGAGGTCGTTGCCGGTAACGTTGTTGACAAAGTTGATCCCGGCGTCGGCCATCAGCTTGTACTGCTCATCCCAGCGGGAATCGTCGCTGACCTTGTCCATATACTCGCTTGTGGGCGGCCAGAAGATGGAGATGAGAATGTTGTCGTCAAAGCTGAATTTCTTTTCAACGACCGTAACGGAGATCTCTTTTTTGATGTTCTCGCCGTTTTCGTTTCTTGCGGAGTTTGCAACGGTCGCGGTGATCGTCGTGCTGCCAACGGCTTTGGCCGTGATCACACCGTTTTCGTCAACGGAGGCGATAGCCGGATCTGCGCTTTCCCAGCTGACGCTGTGATCCAGCTCGTCAACTGCCGTAACCGTCACCTTGACGCTGTCGCTTTCGCCAACGGTCAGCTCCAGCGCGCTCTTGCTCACATCCACTGCAAAATTGTTTGCGCTGAGCGTGCCGAATGCGGCCAGCTCCGACAGCTGCACAACATAGGCTCCGTCGTTTGCGGCATATGCGCGCTTCGTCACATACAGCCGGACGTAGGAAGCCTCCACCGGTTCTTCCAGATCAAAGCAGACCGGCGCGCCGGGCGTTTTCTGACCGGTGACCTTTACCACATCCGTCCAGTTCTTGCCGTCGGACGAAACCTGCAGCTGATAGTCGATTGGGAACGCATAGCCATACTTGCCATCGTCCGAGCGCGGGAAGATCACAAAGCGGCTGAGCTCATACGTCAGGCCAAGGTCAATGCTTGCGTACGCGACCGTATCCGCCGATGCGCCCTCAACGGGCAGCGTCGTCCAGCCGTTCGCGCCGCCGTAGCCGACGACGCCTCGGATATAGCCGTCGTTCAGCAGCATGCTGCCCCAGATGCCCTCCGGCGCAACATAGTCGGACGAAACGCTGACCATCTTGTTCAGCGCTGCGTTTTCCGTGCCTTCGGGCTGCCATGCGCGCAGGTCATAGCGGCCCGGCGTGCCAAACACCGCAAGCTCCGACAGCTGCACCATGGTTCCGCCGCGCTTTGTCACATAGATCCGGACATTCTTTGTCGTGACCGCCGTCTCCAGATCGAAGAAGACCGGCGCAGTGGGCGTGGCCTGACCCGTCACCGTGACGAGATCTGTCCAGGTCTCGCCGTCGTCCGAGGTCTGAAGCACATAGTCCACCGGGAAGTTATTTGCGTATTCGCTGTCAGAGCGCGGGAATACCACGATCCGGCTGATCTCATACGACGCACCGAGGTTGATGGCCGCCCATGCAACCTTGTCGGCTGCTGCCCCCTCTTCAAATGGGTGCGTCGTCCAGCCGTTCGTGCCGTAAGGCGCGGTCGTTGAAACAATCACACCATCGGTCAGCTGGACAGATTCCCAGCAGCCGAGTCCCTCTTTAAAATCAGAGGACACGCTGACTTTCTTGTTCAGCGCAATGTTCGCCGTGCCGTCCAGCGCCCACGAGGCGATATCATCCTTTGTGCCGGTGGGCTTCTCATCGCCGCCCGATTCCTGCACGACCGTGCCCCAGATGGCAAACTCCTGCAGCTGCACCAGCTTGCCGTCGTTGCCCGCGCCGCCAATGGAATCCTGCGCATAGCGCTTTGTTACATTCAGCCGCACATAGCGCGCCTCCACAGCGCTGTCCAGCTCGTAGAAATACGGTTCGGCCGGGTCTTTGGGCGCGCCGGTCTGCTCTGCCGCAACGCTCCACATCTCGCCGTCCAGCGAGGTCTCGATCTGATAGTCGGTCGGGAAAATGGCGCCTGCGCGCGCAAATACGCCGAATTTGGATACCGAGCAGCGCCTGCCCAGATCAAAGGTCAGCACAACCTGCACGCTCGCGTCCGGCTCGCTATCATAGGGGTTTGTGGAAAATCCCTGGCCATCCAGCACGCCGTCGTGGACAAAATCCTTGCTCCAGTGCTCACTGGGCATTTCATAGCTGTTTTCCTGACCCATCGCATTATGCGTGCCGTTTGACACTGTCAGCGTCGCGCCCACAGCCAGATTGGTTGTTCCGGCCGGAGCGTAGTCGCTGAGCGACGCGTCCGCCGCAGCTACCGCGGGCAGAATGCCGAGCAGCATCGCCAGCACCAGAACCAGCGTCAGCCAGCGCCGAAAACTTCTGTTTTTCATTTGTATACCTCCTCATTTCTCTATGTGCATAAAAGCCAGAGCCGGCCTACGCCTTTTCACCGTCTATTTGCACAATTCTATAGATAAGTATAAGGATTTTCTGAACAAATGAGAGTCAACGCTTTTTGTGCGATTGGTGTCTTTTTTTTCACTGGAAGCAAATGCTATTGTGGATTTTGCGCATTCCGCCGCACAATTTTCTCTATCATTCACACGCCATTCGCATTGATTTGTTTGGCTTTCTATGGAATTTTTATTGAAATCGTCAAAATTAACTCAGATTAGTTTTGTTATTCTGCTATCGGTTTTGTCAAAAGGTTCTTTCCCACGCAAACTGCCCGCAGACAGCGGCACTAATTGGGGGGCAAAATGGGGGTAGGGAAAGCAGGCACGCAGTACTGGACCTGCAGAATTTCAGATATCTACACCTGTCGAGCATATTCAGTGAACTGTAAATCGGTTTATTGTATAGATCGACATATAACAAACGACCCCTGCTGCAGAATTTCTGCAGCAGGGATGCGCGATTGTAGTACAGTATTTTTTGTGTTTTTTGCCGGAAAGAGAGTGCTCTTGTATTTTTCAGGAAGAACGGTTATGATGGTCTTGTAAATTTAAACCCCGGCATACTGCACGTCAGAATACGAAGGGAGATAAAAATGGATTTCTTAAGCTATAGAGAGCAACTGGGAATTGGACTGTGCGACAATAAAAAATATCAACATTTTCTTACAATTCTATTCAATTTCTTGAACGGAATTCCGACAGACCGCAGTTTTTCGGGAATCAGTACGAAAGAGTATTTACGCTTTTGCAGTACAACTGGAACGCAAATAAGCAATACGTATATGAATGAGCAGCGTGGCGACAATCGATATAACCATTGCATTCGTGTTTTTGCAGAAAATGCGGATGAACCCAAGAACTTCTTCTCGTATTATATCGCATTCACAAATGTGCTGCCCATAAAGCGTGACGGTTATGCCTTTTTAGAGCGAGGCACATTTGCAAATTTATTGGTTCAGATGCTGAAGGACTCGCATATTGCGGTCGACTTGGTTGTAAAGAATGGAGAATACTTTGTTTTTCCAAAGGGCGCGGTTGAGTTGGATTCTGCGCTCGTGTCACAGCCATTAACATGGTTAAATCAGTATGATACCTATATAATGTAGGTGTTCGACGAACTACAAAGTAGGGATTACCGCATACAAATTGGAGGTCATCGAGTTTGAAACAAATCAGTGACAAAAACATCCTAAAAAATGGCGCAACAAAGCAGACTGTCGGTTAGGCGGCCAAAAAACGAGGATGACAGATTACCCCAACGAAGGTAACGGAGAGGCATTTAAGACTATAAACCCCATATGGGCAAGCATTTCAAAGGCTTTTTTTGAGAAATCTAGCGAGCTACAGGGGGCTTATCCTCCTGTGCAGGCAGCTGGATTGTACGGCACATTCTTGCTCAGAATGTGATAGATATCGCGCATAAACGAAAAGGCGGGGGATCATTTCTGATGAAGCGGTCCGCCTGCCTTTTATATCTGCTCAGCGCAGTGTCCGCACGTACTCAGAAGGCGTCATGCCGGCCACGGTGCGAAACTGACGAGAAAAGTGCTGCTGGCTGGAGAAGCCCATGCGTAAGGAAATTTCACCCATGGACAGCGTGCCGTCTTGGAGAAGGAGCTTACTTTCCTCAATGCGGATCTTTGCCAGATAATTGCCCGGCGTCATGCCGAGCTGTGTGCGAAAAATACGGTGCAGGTAGGTTGTGCTGATGTGCGCGGCATCGGCGAGCTGCTGTAACGTGATCTTTTCTCCTGCTTTAGAGGAAATGATCTGTACCAGTTGGTCAGCGATGCGCTGTTCGGCGTGACTGGTGGATGGGAGCTGCGCTGCGGGTTGGAAGGAACGCTTTTTTTCGCAGCGGATCAGGTCAGCCAGAAGCAGTTTCAAAAGGCTCTCCACACAATCATATGCGAAGTCTGTACTGCTGTGTTCGTCCAGCATCCGGCGCAGCAGTGTGATCTGGCGTGCGGTAAGCGCAAGGACCTGGCCGCAGAGAGAAGAGCAGGGGGAATCGACGGCCGCACGGAAAGAGACGGTTAGAAAGCTGACGGGAAGATCGGCATACTGCATGTGCCAGATGTTCCGGTTGATGAGCAGCATCTGCTGTGGCCGGAGCAGAATATCCACGCCGCCGACCAGATTGTGCAGTTCGCCCCGGTCGACATAGACCAACTCCAGTGCCTCATGCTGTTCGCCGCGGAAGTAAAAATCCCTACTGCATTCCTGATAGAAAAAGGTATAGAGCCGCTCCAGCTTCAGATCGCTGGAGGCACCGTAGAATATCTCCGCCGGGTGCTCGCCCAGAAGTGAAAGCACATCGGGACGCGCGGTGCAGATGTCAAAGCAGCAGAGGGCATCCAGCGCGGTGACTGAAAACCGGACACCGGGGCGCAACTTAAAGACACGGTCGAGATAGTAGAGACTGTAAGACTCTGCTTCATAGATTACAAGCAGCGGCATCCCGGAAACATAATCCAGAACGACTGGCTCCTGCGACAGCCACTCTTTTATGGGTTCGCCGGCACGGACACAGCAATGACTGGTGCACGGCATATCGTCCGGGAGCGAGGCGATGACAGTGCCGAATGTCTGCGCGGAGGAGAGGTTCTTGATCTGCATAGTGAAGCCTCCTTTTGCACTATATTTATCACAAGGTACTTGGAAATGCAATATTTTTTTCCATATACCGCATGGAATTTATACGATACTGCACAGAGTAGGGGGAAACGTTGCTTTCCGCTGCAGACCCGGCTAAGATGAGCTCAGAATAAAAAACGGAGCAGGAGACGTGAAAAAATGGACAGACAAAAACCAACTCTTGTGATCATGGCCGCGGGCATGGGCAGCCGCTTTGGCGGCCTCAAGCAGATCGAGCCGATTGATCCGGAAGGACATATCATCATCGACTTTTCCCTGTTTGACGCATGGCGCGCTGGTTTCCGCGATGTGGTGTTCATCATCAAGCGCGAGATGGAAGCGGAGTTCCGCGAATGCATCGGCGACCGCATGGAGCAGTATTTCCATGTGTCCTATGTCTATCAGGATCTTGACCGCCTGCCGGAGGGCATAGAGGCTCCGGAGGGACGCACAAAGCCGTGGGGCACCGGCCATGCGCTGGCCTGCTGCAAGGGCGTGGTAAACGGTCCGTTTGCCGTCATCAATGCGGATGACTTCTACGGGCACACGGCATTCTCGGAAATCTATGATTTTCTGGCGGCACAGACCGATGAGAGCAAGTATGCCATGGTCGGCTATCGCCTGAAAAATACAGTAACGGAGTTCGGCTCCGTGGCGCGCGGCGTCTGCGAGATCGAAGACGGGATGTTGACCGGTGTGACGGAACGCACGAAGATCTTCAAAAAGGGCACGGACGCCGAATACACCGAGGACGGCGAGCATTTCTTCCCGCTGGCGGGCGACACCATCGTGTCGATGAATCTCTGGGGCTTCTCGGCGCGTGTGCTGGATGAGCTCTGGGCGCGCATGGGCGCGTTCCTGACAGAAGCAATGAAGACAAATCCGCTCAAGTGTGAATACTTCCTGCCGTTTGTGGTAAATGAGCAGCTTGCAGACAAGTCCGCAAGCGTGCAGGTGCTGCCGTGCGAGGAAACATGGTACGGCGTGACCTACCGCGAAGATCTGGCATCTGTCAAGGAAGCCGTGGCCAAGATGAAGGCGGCGGGCATTTATACGGAGGAGCTTTGGAAATGAACGAAAACCTGTTTGAAGTACTGCGCGCCTTCCGGCTGGACGCAAAGCCTGTTTCCTGTGAGCCGTATGGCTGTGGGCACATCAATGTGACCTATCTTGCCGTGACGGAAAGCGGCCGGCGCTATATCCTGCAAAAAATCAACAACAACACGTTCCGCGACGTGGCGGGGCTGATGGAAAATATCACTGCCGTCACGGAGTTCCTGCGGACAAAAACAGACGACCCGCGCAGCGTCCTGACGCTTGTAAAAACGCATGACGGCGCAAGCTATCTGCATGCGCAGGATGCCTATTGGCGCGTGTATGACTTTGTGGAGGGCACCATCTGCCTCCAGCTTCCCGAGACGGACGAGGACTTTTATCAGAGCGCCGTGGGCTTCGGCACCTTCCAGCAGCTCCTGACGGATTTCCCGGCGGCGAAGCTGCACGAGACCATCCCGAATTTCCACAATACGCCCGACCGTTACCGCGCGCTTCTGGAGACATTGGAGCGCGACCCCATGCACCGGGCAGCGCAGGTTCAGCCTGAAATTGAATTTGCGCTGGCCCGGCAGGCAGAAATGTCGGCCATTCAGAACGCGCTGACTGCGGGCGAGCTGCCGCTGCGCGTGACGCACAACGACACAAAGCTTAATAACGTTCTGCTGGACGCGGCGACCCGTCAGGCGCTGTGCGTGATCGATCTGGATACGGTCATGCCCGGCTCGAGCCTCTATGACTTCGGTGACTCCATCCGCTTCGGCGCGGCAACTGCCGCAGAGGATGAAAAAGACCTCTCCAAAATGGAGATGAGTCTTGACCGCTTCCGCGTCTTTACGCGCGGCTATGTCCGCGCCTGCCCCGGCCTGACGGCAAAGGAGTTGGAGCTGCTGCCAATGGGAGCTAAGACCATGACCATGGAGTGCGGCGTTCGCTTCCTGACGGACTATCTTGATGGGGATCATTATTTTGCCGTTCATCGGGAAGGGCAGAATCTTGACCGCTGCCGCACCCAGTTCAAGCTCGTGGCGGACATGGAGAAGAAGTGGGACGAAATGCGGAAGATCGTAGAGGAGGAATCGAGATGAACGTACTTGTGACCGGCGGCGCCGGATATATTGGCAGCCATACCTGTGTGGAACTGATCGAAGCAGGCCATACGCCGATTGTAATTGACAATCTCAGCAATTCCAACCCTGAAAGCCTGCACCGCGTAGCCGAAATTACCGGCAAGCCGGTGGAGTTTATCGAGGGCGATGTGCGCGACGAGGCGCTGCTGGAAAAAATCTTTGCAGAGCATGAGATTTCCTGCGCCATCCACTTTGCGGGCCTCAAGGCCGTCGGCGAGTCCGTTGCCAAGCCGATGGAATATTATCAGAACAATCTCGATGCCACCTTGATGCTCTGCAAGGTCATGGCAAAGCACAACGTCAAGCACATCATCTTTTCCTCGTCCGCCACGGTCTATTCCGGCGACAACGAGATGCCGCTGCGCGAGACCTCCAAAACCGGAAACTGCACCAATCCCTACGGCTGGACAAAGTACATGGGGGAACAGATCCTGCGCGACATCGCAAAAGCGGACCCCGAATGGTCGGTCGTGAACCTGCGCTATTTCAACCCGGTCGGTGCGCACGAAAGCGGAAAGATCGGCGAGCATCCGAACGGCATTCCCAACAATCTTATGCCGTATATTTCGCAGACCGCCATCGGCAAGCGCGACCATCTGAACGTGTTCGGCAACGACTATCCCACGCCGGACGGCACCGGTGTGCGCGACTACATTCATGTTGTCGATCTGGCGAAGGGTCATGTTGCCGCGATCCAGTATTTGATGACCCACACCGGCGAGGGCGTGTTCAACCTCGGCACCGGTCACGGCTACAGCGTGCTTGACATGGTTCACGCCTTTGAGGAGGCAAACGGCGTCAAGGTGCCGTATGAGGTCACTGCCCGCCGCCCCGGGGACCTTGCGACCTGCTATGCAGACCCGGCGAAAAGTCTCGCGGTGCTCGGCTGGAAGGCGGAAAAGGATCTCGTCGATATGTGCCGCGACACGTGGAACTGGCAGAAACAAAATCCAAACGGATATGAGCAATAAGGAGCGATCAAAATGCTGCACCTGAATATCATCAAAGTCAAAACACCCGAAGAAATGGGAAAGGCGGCTGCCGACGAATTTGAGGCGGTCATCTGCCGCAAGCCCGCCTGTGTGATGGGACTTGCCACCGGCTCGACGCCGCTGCCGCTCTACCGCGAGCTGATCGCGCGTGAACAGGCTGGCAAGCTCGACTTTTCGCGCGTCCGCTCCGCAAACCTCGACGAATACAAGGGTCTTGCGCCCGACCACCCGCAGAGCTACCGCCGGTTCATGCAGGAAAACCTGTTTGACCATATCTCCATCAAACCTGAGAACACTATCGTTCCTGACGGCCTTGCTGACGATATCCCCTCCATGTGCAGGGCGTATGAGCGCAAGATTGAAGACTGGGGCGGCGTAGATATCCAACTGCTCGGCATTGGCCACGACGGGCACATCGGCTTCAACGAGCCGTGTGACCATTTCCCGGTCATGACGCATGAAGTGAAATTGACGGAAATGACCCGCGAGGCCAACAAGCGCTTCTTCTCGTCCATCGACGAAGTCCCGACCGCAGCCGTCACGATGGGTGTCGGCACGGTCATGGCGGCGCGGAAGATCGTCATGGTCATCACGGGCGCAGACAAGGCGGACATCCTCTACAAGGTCTTCTTCGGACCGGTCATGCCGGAGGTTCCGGGCTCCATTCTGCAGTTCCATTCCGACGTGACCCTCATCTGCGACGAAGCTGCGGCAGCCAAAATGCCGCAAGAAGGGCAGCAATGCAGCATTTAGGCATTGAGAACCCAATCGAAAATTTGACCGTGTCAGAGTATGCGATTATACCATTGCAAATGTCCTTGGAAGAAATGTCACTGCAAACTCAATATTATGAAGTAAAATACGGCGATTTTGACGTAAAAATACGTCACTGCTGATGTTTACAAAAAGGGAGAAATATGACAAACTAATGGTAACAGATGACGAAATACAAAGAAGAATACGTACACTCAGATCATTTGTTATATGTTCAGCTTGGAGAGAATGTCCGGAAGCTACGAAAGCGGTGCCACCTTACGCAGGATGAATTGGCAGCGCGTATTGGGGCCGATCAAAAACGAGTATCCAGAATTGAACGCGGTGAGGCTCGTCCGAACTTGACGCTTTGCCTTAGACTAGCAAATGCGTTCCATGTATCGGTAGATACGCTGCTGGAGGGCGTTGTGGAATATGAAATGGTGCAAACCTTGCTGAACGACACTTCCGAACAGCTTCTTGCACAAGAATTGTTACAAGTTGTAAAACGATATATCAGAGAAGCAGAAAAATAGCGGTGTTCCGGCGAACACCGCTATTTTTAATCCCCGTAGTTTTCGTCCTGAAGCATACGGATGAATCTAACGACCATCCTCTTTTGCTGCTCTGTGCAGGACGCGGCTAGATGCGTAAGCTGCACCAACGTCGGATCAGCTTCGGTCAGCTCCGGATAAAATATCTGGTCGGCGGAAAGGCCGAGGCTGCGCAAGAGCAGCTCCAGCGAGTTCATGCTCGGCCCCTTTTCGCCCAGCTCGATCGCGGAGATCTGTCGGTCACTGACTGTACTTTTTTCAGAAAGCTGCTGCCGTGTCAGTCCCTGCGCTTCGCGGTTTTCCCGCAGGATCTTGCCGATCCGCTCGGAAACCGGCTCATGTAGTTCTACCACCGATAGATCACCTCCGTCGACGATATTCTACATGAAATAGCCTCATCAGAAAATGCTCCAATGGTGGTGAAATACATACACTAATAGCACATATAGAGAATACTCCCGTTTCCGCCATATAAAAAAACGGCGGAATTGGGAGTCTACCTGTGTGAACATAGACACTCCATTTCCGCTGGGAATGGAGTGTCTTATGCGTCAAACGGTGGCATGGAAGCGGCGATGCCGTTTCTTGCGGTGACCAGCCAACCAGCATACTGTAGCGGGGCTTTCAGCCGCAAAAACTGCTGCAGGATGTGACAAGAACCTCGCATACGCGAGATATACACTATCAGATGTAAGAATTAACAGCTATCAGTGCATATCTGCCAGAGAAGGCAGATGTACGCCGATAGCTGTTTTTTATATCCGACCCCGTGACCCTCCGCTTTTGAAATTTTGGTTCTCTCAAAATTTCAAAAGATTGGAGGAATCCGTAATGGGATTCAACTGTGCACAGGAAAAGGCAAAATTTGACCGTGAATGGCTGCGCCTTCGAAAAGAATACACGGACGCCGGTATGAGCGAAACGGCGATACAGAAGATTTATGAATACGACTGGTACTGCTTCTGCCGCAATCGCGCTTATGAGCGCAGGGCGACACAAATGCCATCGCTGGAAATCGACAGTCCGGACGATGAGCGCCGCTCTGCACTGTTTCGGAAAAACGAGGCGCTTTCCACTTCCTTTGATGAAAGCGCCTTTCCAGATCGTTATGCATGGGTTGACACATTGGAAGATGAGCGATTGCTTCGTGCCATTATAAAATTAAACAAAAAGGATTTAGAATTGCTTACCTATGTTACGCTCGAAGGACATGGTCAAGAAGAACTTGCGCGAAGATGGGGGTGTACGCAGGCGGCAGTTGCTATCCGTATGAAAAAAATTAAAAAAATTTTTCAAACGACCTTATAAAAAAGCCGTTCCCGTGGCCTATGCATTGAGGGGACATTTTCAGTCCACCTCGTGCAGCTTGAAAAGTACATATCCAGCGACTGAATGACATCAAGCGGATGAGCCAGAAATGGAACAGCGATGCGGAGGATGCGCGAAGACCACCTGTGCGGGAGAAACGTTCCCGCATAAAGACGGCCCAACAAGGTGACGAGCGGTACCCATCCATCCAAAAGCAGCTTTGGCAAGCTGCCTCGCAATGATCTTGTCCGCAGATAATGGTACTCCTGCCCAGCCACAGCTTCACGCAATGGGGGCAGCTCGGAGAGATCCTCGGAGGGGTGCAAGACCCGTGCGCAGCGCCAGCTGCCGTTCAGCCGCTGCCTTGGCTCCGGGAAGAAGCGTCGAACAGGAGCGAGCATCAAAATTTCAAAAGCAGGGGCGGCTCTGCGGTTTGCAGAGCCGCCCCGTGGCTAAAGGAGAATCTTATGAATCCAAACATTGATTTTTTAGGCATCTGCCAGCTCTTGAAGGCGCTCCGGACGGTTGGTTTTTCTGAGAATGACATCAAGAAGATCGCGCGGCGGATCGCTGTCGAGCTTGGTGCAAATTTCACACTTTACGCTTGATTTTTCTCCGTTTTGTTCATAGCTATTCTGAAAATATTGTAGTAGTGTGTGTTGCTACAGAGGGAGGTGAACAGCATGGCAAAGAAGCAGACCGACGGAAATCTTGCGCTGGAACAGCAGCGTGTCATTGTAATCCCGGCGCACGACGAAATTGTCGCGCGGAAGCTGCGCGTTGCAGCCTATGCCCGCGTCAGTTCCTCCAGCGAGGATCAGCTAAATTCCTATCGCGTCCAGAATCAATACTATTCTGAACTGATCTCCAGCAATCCAGATTGGGAAATGGTCGATATTTACGCCGATGAGGGCATCACCGGCACGTCGGTTGAAAAGCGCGAAGATTTTCAGCGCATGATAAAGGATTGCCGCAAAGGAAAAATCGACCGGATTCTGGTCAAGTCCATTTCCCGATTTGCCAGAAATACAAAGGATTGCCTTGCGGCTGTCCGAGAACTCAAAGAACTCGGTGTCAGTGTTCAGTTCGAGGAACAGGGTATTGACACCAGTAAGGTATCCAGTGAGATGGTCACGGCAATCATGGCATCGCTGGCACAGAAGCAGAGCGAGTCCATATCTGGGAACGTCAAATGGGGCGTTCAAAAACGAATGCAGGATGGAACATTCATTCCATCATATCTACCTTATGGCTATGAAGCTGTAGGCAAAAAGATTTGCATAAATGAAGAACAAGCATTCATTGTAAAAAAAGTTTTCTCCGATTTCCTTGCTGGTCGCAGTACCGAGCAAGTTGCCGCAGATTTACGAACCAACAACATTCCATGTAAAAATGGGCGTGTGCAATGGGATTCTTCGTCTGTGCGTTACATCCTTCGGAACGAAAAATATACTGGAAATTCCAAATGGCAGAAATATTACACCCCGAATACTTTCCCTTTTCATTGCAAAATCAATACCGGAGAAGTTCAATACTACTGGGCAGAGGGAACACATCCGGCAATTATTTCAGATTTGGAATACCAGTTGGCGCAAAAACTGCTGGAAAACAAATCGAACCGAATCGCCAAAAGGCATAACAAAGCATATCCGCTGCGCCAGAGGGTGTATTGCGGATCGTGTGATTCCGTATTTCGCAGAAAGGAAGTCAATGCAACTGTTTACTGGGTATGCTTAGGCCATGACAGAGGACAGAATTGTGACATCTGCCAAGTACCAGAAGATACGATCAATGCAGCTTTCTGCCGTCTGTACTACAAGCTCAAGCATAACGGCAACCCCATCTTCACACAGATGCTCTCCAATCTCCAAAAGGTCCGCTATAGCCGGATGCTCTGGAGTGAAGACGTGATATCCCTCAACAAGAAAATATCCGATATTCTCAGTCAGGTTCAATTCCTAGCCCAGCTTCAGCAAGCGGGCGGCGTTGATCCTGACACTTTTATCTCATCCAATAATAAACTCAGCGAACAGCTCCGCAGGCTGAAACAGGAAAAAGCAAGGCTTCTTGATACTGACAGCGACGATCTGGCAGACCGTACCCGCGATCTCATGGACGTGCTGGAGGATGGGCCGGATTTTCTCGACAGCTTTGATGCGGAGCTGTTCGATGCGCTTGTGGAAAAGGTCATCGTAGACAGCAACGAGCGCCTGCGGTTCAAGTTGAAAAACGGCTTGGAGCTGACAGAGCAGATTGAAAGGACAAAGCGGTAATGGGAAATCGGAAGCTGCCGTTTGGCTATCAGATGCGCATGGGCGAGATCGTCCGAAACGAGCCGGAAGCCAAAGCTGTGCAGGATATTTTCCTGCAATACACGCTCGGCGCGTCGCTGAAGGAAATCGCAGAACAGATGAGAAAGACCGGCCCCGTCTATGACGAGGGCAAGAGCTGGAACAAGAACATGATCGCACGAATCTTGGAAAACACCAAGTACACTGGGGCAGACAGCTATCCGAGATTAGTTGACATAAAATTATTTGAAGCAGCCGTCGAGAAGCGCCAGACCAAGCAGCGTCTGCCGGAGCGGACACCCGCACAGAAAGCGCTCAAGCGGGTCTGCTCCAAGCCGTCCACACCGGAAATCGAGCAGCAGGTCATGCACCTGCTCGGCAGACTGGCGGAACAGCCAGAGCGCATCACGCAGCCAGAAAAACAGCCGACACTGATACACAGCACCACGCAAACCGAGCTGGATGACGTTCTAAACACCCAGCCGCTCGACGAGGATGCTGCCAGAAGCCTGATCTGCAAGCTGGCACAAGAACAGTATGATGCCATTGGCAACGAGGAATACGAAACCGAACGCCTGCGGCGGCTGTTCACCGCATTTGAATGCACGGCAGAACTCAACGCGGCGCTGCTGCAAAGCGCCGTCTCCGCCGTCTTGGTGACGCGCCAGACGGTGCGGCTGCAGCTCAAGAACGGACAGATCATTGGAAAGGACGATTTGGTATGACAGACGAAAAGCCGCGCGTCATTATCATTCCACCCAAGCCAGAACTACAGCAAACGACCACGGTCACAACGCAGCTTCGCGTCGCGGCATATTGTCGTGTTTCGACCAAGGAAGAAGAACAGGCCAGCAGCTATGAAGCGCAATGCGAATACTACACCGACAAAATCATGTCTAACAAGGAATGGACAATGGCTGGCATTTTTGCCGATGAAGGTATTACCGGCACGTCCACGAAAAAGCGTACAGAATTCCTGCGGATGATCCGTCAATGCAAGCAGAAAAAGATCGACCTCATACTCACAAAATCCATTCAGCGGTTTGCACGCAATACGCTTGACTGTATCAACTATACGCGCATCCTCCGGCAGCTTGGCATCGGCGTCCTCTTTGAGAAAGAAAATATCAACTCCTTGCCGCCAGACAGCGAATTTATGATAACGATGTACGGCGCGATGGCACAGTCCGAAAGCGAATCCATCTCCGGCAACATCCGGCGCGGCCGGCAGATGCACGCAAAAGTTGGAACGCTCAAGGTTCCATGCTATCGACTTTATGGATACGAAAAAGACACAGAGGGCAAATTCCGCGTCATACCGGAGCAAGCAGAAATCGTGCGCGAACTCTACAAGCGATATGAGAGCGGCGCCAGCTTGCGAAATCTGCAAGACTGGCTGGAGGAAAATCAGATCAAAACGGTTCTCGGAGAATCAAAATGGACAACAACATCCATCAAGAGCATCCTGACAAATGAAAAATACTGCGGCGATGTCCTGCTCCAGAAAACATTCCGGACAGATGTGATCAGCAAGAAGGTCATTAAGAACGTCGGTCAGATGGCGCAATACTATATGCCAGACCATCATGAGGCCATCGTCAGCCGGGAGCAGTACAATGCAGTGAAAGCAGAAATGGCACGTCGGAGCGCCCTGCGCAGCCCATCCAAATCGGCTGTGACAGGACGCTCTTGCTATACGAGCAAATACGCTTTATCGGACAGACTTGTATGCGGCGAATGTGGGACACTCTACCGCCGCTGCACATGGACATCCCTTGACCGAAAATATCCCGTCTGGCGCTGCACCAGCCGCCTGAACTACGGAACAAAATACTGCCACGATTCTCCGACGATCAAGGAAGAACCACTGCAAAATGCAATTCTGGCGGCGATCAACTCAGCCATGAGCAACAAACCGGCCCTGCTCGACCTTATCAAGAATGCGGTTTCCTTAGAGCTTCTGCCGGTGCAGGGTCAGACCATGAGCCTTGCCGATATCGAGCGCCGGCTGACGCAGCTCGATGAACGATTCCAGACCTTGCTGGCAGAGGCCATTGATGCCGAAGATATGGAAGCCTGCAATGCGCGGTTCGCAGAAATCCTGGCCGAGCAGACTGCGCTCAAAAAGCAGAAGGAAACGATCCTGCAAAGCAGCGCCGACGCAGACCGCGTCTGCACCCGCATGAAGCAGGCAGAAGAAGCTATAGAGAATACCGCACAGATAATCACAGAATGGAATGAAAACGCCGTCCGACAGATCGTAGAGCGCGTGACCGTCCTCTCTGCCGACGAGGTGCTGGTACGAATCAAGGGCGGTGCAGAGATCAAGCAGCGTATGGAGTAATTCCAATCGAAAAATGAAACAGGATCTGTTCTGCTGTTAAACAGATCCTGTTTTTGTTCCTACAACCATTTATGCGAATCTAAAGTTAGAATTTATTTTTGTCTAATGCTTATTACAGAAGCGGAGTCATATACAACGGAAGAAATACGATGCCGTCTTCCTCTTTGAAATCGCCGGTATGCAAAACATAAGGGATATGAAGCTGCTCGGCATATTTCGTCTTGAATTTTTTCAGAGAGGACAGCGTATAGTTCTTACTCGACTTCACTTCGATGGGAGAGATGTTGTGGCGGTTGCTGATTTGACTCTTGGCGATCAAAAAATCAATTTCCATGCGAGAGGATGCGTCGCTGCGAGAGGAATTGGAATAGAAATAGAGCTTGTGCCCACTCGCAGTCAGCATTTGCGCGACCATGTTCTCCATGACCATGCCCATGTTGACCTCCAGCTTGTCGAGCAGGAGCTTCTTGTAGACCTCACCGGTAACGATGCCGTTTTCGTCAAAGGCATGGCTGATCAAAAGACCGGTATCGCCCATATAGCATTTCAGCAGCGTCCTGTCCCGGTTCAGATTCAAACCAAAGGTCGGCTCTGTGGCATTATAGCAATGATTTACGATCATCGCGTCAGAAAGCCAGAACATGGCGTCCTTGTATTCGTCAAATCGTGCGCCCTGCTTCAAAGACGAGAGCTTAAAATGCTGATTCTGATTCTTCATCTGCGACGGGATCTCGTCATAAATCGCCTCGACCTTCATCTCATAGCCTTTCGCATGCTTGCGGATATCATCACGATAAAGGTTCAGAATACGCCGTTTGACTCGGTCTACCTCGTCAAAGTCATTGTGCTTGACAAATGCATTGACAGCCTGCGGCATTCCACCAACGATCAGGTATTGCCGGAACAGATCCATCGCCTTGCGATGCAGCGCCTGTCCGAGCGGCGCTTTTTTTCTGTAGCAGTCGCGGATAAAATCCATCATCGTGTCGTTCCCGTTTGCCCACAGGAACTCCTCAAAGTCCAGCGGATACATATCTACATGATCTTCCTCGGACGGGATCAGGATATCCTTTACATTTTCACGGATGGAAATAAGTGAGCCTGTCTCAATATAGTCGTAGCGTCCATCTGCGACGAGGTATTTAATAGCGCTTCTCGCTCTTGGGAAAAGCTGGACCTCATCAAAAATAATCAGAGATTCCCGCTCGTAGAGCTTGACCCCATAATAGGTCGTCAGCTTCATGAAGAAGGTTTTCAGGTCGACAAGGTCGTGTTCAAACATTTCCTTGACCGGCTGATCGACAAGGTTGAAGTCAATCAGAATATAGGATTTGTATTCCGCCTTGGCAAACGCCTCGACAATATAGCTCTTTCCAACACGCCGAGCGCCCTGCACCAGAAGGGCGCTCTCGCCGCTTCGCTGCTTCCATTGCAGCAATTCCTGATAGATTTTTCTGCGCATAAAGAACCTCCTGATAAAACTGCCAAAACGAGTTATCTCTATAAGAGAATAACACAAATCAAGAATTTATGCAAGGAAGAAATCGCGCAAATCAAGATTTTTATTTTTCACATTTCTACACAAATCGAGTAAATTGAACATTTCATTTGCCCAGTATTTGAAACACTGTTTGTTACATTTTGTGAATAGCTTTTGTCTGAAACCTATGGCATGATTATAAAACAAGAGAAAGGACGATACAAAGATGACATACCGCGAGATCGGAATTTCAATCCGCAGCGCGTACTCACAGGGCTGGCCGGACGATGCTTCACGGCTTGCATTCCGCACGGAAACGCGGAAGCTGTTCCGTGATGCTGGCTGGCAGGTCGAAGAAATGCCGCTGGACAGCGGCCATTGTGATACGGTGCGAAATGGGAAAGACGCGCTATACCTGCATCCGACCGTGCTCAGCGGCGTCATGCAGGAAGATCACATTCCAGAGCTGCAGCAGCTTCTGTCCAGCGCGGCTACGTTCCGCGTTCTTGGTATAGACCTGCACATGGAATGCTTTGAACTGACAGACGAAGAATCCCGCCAGAGGCTGGAAGAACAAACCGAACGGATCGACAACACCATTCTGGAAGCCTGCCGAACGAAACGGAGAAACCTGTTCCGCACAGGTCCAGTTGCCGCGCGCATCGGACGGCAGTTCGCAATTCGCCGCTTGACGGACTTGGAACGATCTGGTCCGTACATTGCGGAAGGTTATGTTGGAGAGCGGATTGAACAGCTTATTGCTGATGGCCGGCTGATTACCGCACAGACCCGCTACGGTCAGGGGCTGCGGACAGCGACCGAAGCAGAGCTTGAAATGGCAGAAAACGCAGATCCAATGCAGATGCATTTTTAAGAGGTGAGACGATGATTTACGCAACCGGCGATCTTCATGGAAACAGCCTTCGGTTTCAGCCGCAATACTTTCCAGAGCAATCTGAAATGACAAAGGACGATTACATGATCGTCTGCGGCGATTTCGGCTGTGTCTGGAACGGTGACAAGAGTGACGATCCACAGCTCGACCGGTTGGAAGCCTTGCCGTTTACGGTTCTGTTCGTGGACGGCAATCATGAAAACTTCGATGCGCTGAACGAACATCCGTTGGAACAATGGCACGGCGGAAGGGTGAATAAGATCCGTCCGCACGTTATCCACCTGATGCGCGGGCAGGCGTTCGAGCTGCAAGGCTGCACCTTCTTCACGATGGGCGGCGCACAGAGCCATGATATTGGAGACGGCATTCTGGACATGGACAGCCCAGATTTTTACGAACAATATGACAGCCTGCGCCGCAATCGCGGGCAGTTTCGCATTGACCATATTTCATGGTGGCAGGAGGAACTTCCGTCCGGCGAAGAATACGCCGAAGCCCGGCAGACGCTGGAGCGGTTGAACTGGAAGGTTGATTACGTCATCACACACTGTGCGCCAACAGCAATTCAGCAGAAGATCAATGCCGATTTCAAGCAGGACAAGCTGACGGAATTCCTGAATGAAATCCAAAGCCGCAGCCAATTCCACTATTGGCTGTTCGGACACTACCACGACAACCGAATTATCGACGAAAAGTACGTCATGCTTTACGAGCAGATGGTACGGGTATTATAAAACAGGGCAGAGAAAGACGCGGTCACGGCGACTGCGCTTTTCTTTGCCCTGTTGGACATTTTGAAGGAGGAAACTATGTTATTTGAAATTTCTGAATATTATACAGGTGGGAAAATCCGGCTGAAGCCGCGGGTCGAATTGTATGACACGCGCGATTACATGGGAAAGCAAATGCCGGGACTGGCAATTGTTCTTGACGAAGTGGATCAGAAGGAGAACGTGACCGAGCAATACGCCGTCCTTACGGTGTCCTTCGGAGACTTCCTCGCCTTGAAAAACTGTGCATTCATTGACACCAACAACTGCCCGTTCGCGCCGCAGCTCCTTTCCGACGAAATCGCGCAGGATACTGGCCACAGCAAAATCAGCGGCTACTGCGAATATCCCCTGTGGGTGTTCAAGGAGGACTTTCTGAAGGAAATCGGCGGCGAAAAGTACGAGCAGTATTTTGAGCAGTTCGATGCTTATATGCGCAGAGAGATGTCCGAGGGTGATATGAAAATGGATGAGATGCAGGGGTGGTAAAAATCAAAGAATTCAGGGTAGTTCTTTGAAATTAGTCCCTCGACGAAGGTTGACGAATCTGGTATAATTCTTACAGACAAGTCAACCGACAAGCCATCCACATAACAAATACGGGAGGCATCATAAAATGAGCAGAGAAACAGAAAAGATTCTGAAAGAATTACAGCGTTTCCTGGATTCTCACGCAGACGAGATCAAGAGCGAGGACGACGCGAATGCGCTGGCGGAGCAGTTCCTAGCAGAGTACGACCAGAAGTGTGCTGCGCAGCAGGATCATGCACCCGAAACAGCCGATGATTATCTGGATCTTGCGGAGCAGGCAACATCCAAGAAAAAGCACATGGAATATCTCCGCAAGGCGCTGGAGTTGGAGCCGGACAATCTCGATGCGCGGCTGCAGATGATCACCTGCACGACCGAACATCATTTGGACGAGCAGCGGCTTGCCTTGCAGGAACTGCTGGCGCTGGCAGAGCAACAGATGAAAGAAGCCGGTGCATTTAAAGAGTACACGGGTGAATTCTGGACAGCGCCGGAAACCAGACCGTATATGCGTGTGCGCTATACATACTTCGACGTGCTGATCTCCTGCGGTATGATGCGTCAGGCAATCAGCGAAGGACAGCGCCTGCTGGAGCTGTGCGAAAGCGACGACCTTGGTGTCCGCTATCAGCTGATGCACCTGTACGTCTTTATGGAGGACGAAATGCACGCGCTGGCGCTCCATAAGCAATTTGACTCCTATGAAGAAACACAGATGCTCCTTCCGCTGGCAGTTTTGTATTACAAGCTGAACCAGTTTGACAAGGCGGAGGACTACATCAAACGCCTCGCAAAAGCGAATAAGGATACGAAGAAATTCCTACGGGCAGCAGCGCACGACGAATTGGACGATTACATCGACGAGCTGAATCCCTATGGATACCAGCCGTTTACGATGGAAGAACTGCTGGATGAACTGATGAAATCCAGTTATCTCTTTGAGTCCGTGCCGTACTTCTTCACATGGGCAAACAAAGTCCTTACTGCGAAGTCCGCTTCAAAAAAGAACATCGGAAAACCGCACCTGCTGAATTAAGCGGGCAACAAAAACATACAGCGAAGGCACGACCAAGCGTCGTGCCTTTTGCGTTATCCACGATTACCGTGAGCCATTCAGAAGCGCCGTTGTCCTTGCGTTGACTCCCATAAGCTCCCGCTGTGTCTGCCGATTTGCTTGGCACATGGGCATCAGAAAACTTACAGCCTTTCGGATCTGCTGAAGATCAGAGGAAGTGAGCGCATTCTGATGCAGATGCTCCAAAACGCGGCTATAGGCATCCTTCAAGGATGCAGACACAGCAGGCTGAAAGAAATAAGTTGAGATCAGGCCGCCGATCAGGGCGGCTTCGTTATCGGTGTACTGCATGGCTGCGCTCCCTTCGCAAGAATCAAACGAACGGGGCAATCATACCACAAAATATTGTAGCAGGCTATTCGCAAAACGACGAAATATATGATGCGCGCCTGCAGCTAAAGATAAAAAGCAGTTGAAAGTGGTCTACATTCTGCAAAAGTATGCGCTATACTGCTCCACTCCGAAGATAGTGCGTAAGAATCCGCAAAAACTGTGCAGCTGTCGGAGCTGCCATCAGCGGGCAGCAGGTAAGACTACGCAGAAACGCGGCGTTTTTGTGCCAGGAGGCGCAGGCAAACCCGTCAATGTTTCGGACGACCTGAAGCGGATTGGTGTTGTATTGGTCTGCCACTTCGGGATATAGCCGCTGCGATGGCTTTACCAGCCAATGCGGGTTGAGCGCGGCAAGATAGACCGAGTAGGAAAGATGGAAAAATGCGGTGTTGGTTGCAGAGAAACCGAGTCGGTACAACAGATCATATACTTCGACAATGTCTGTTACGGCGTTCATGCTGCATCCGTCCCCTCCAGTGCTTGAACACGATCCATAAACTGTTGAACCAGAGCGCCCTGCGCCTCCGCATCCAGCATGGAAAAGAGAAACAGCAAGGTCGGGGCGGAGGCGGCATATCTCCCGCGCTCCAAATCACTGTATGCGCGGCTGGAAATACGAAGCTGCTCCGCCATGGCCTCCTGAGTCAATGCCTTCTGCTGCCGCAGAGAAGACAATTCTTCGGAAAGAAGCTCTGCGAGCAGCGCCGGGTATGGTTTCATTCTGAAGACCTCCATAGTTTATAATAGATCGACTATGGAGATTCTATGTCGAAATGAAGCACGCTTCCACGAAGTACGCTTCGTGCTCGCCGTTCAAATCTTGTGAAAAAGCCGAGTTAAAGCACGCAAAACAGTATTTATTCGGTGAAACAACAGAATATCCAATGCGCACCAGCGCGGAAAGGAGAAGCCATGAACGTCAGAAAACCTGTGGATTACGGCACGATGTACCGGGAATTGACTGCAATTCTTACGCAAAATCTTTCGCAGATGGACGAAGTGTACGCCATCGGCAAGGCCATCAGTCAGCGCCCGGAGAAGGGCGCGGCGGTCGCAGCCGCAGAATTCTTGCAGGCGAATTTCCCTGACCGCGCAGGCTTTTCCCCGCGCAACGTGCGCCGGATGCGCGATTTTTACAAGACTTATGAAAATGACCAAACGCTCCTCCGGCTGGCAATGAAAATCGGCTGGACGCTGAATGTGGTCATTATGGAAGCGGAGCTGACAAGCGAGGCTCGCAAGTGGTATCTGAAACAGGCACGGGAGCGGCAGTGGTCAAAGAAAGAACTGCTGGACATTCTCAGTAGCGGCTTCGAACCGGATACGGAAGCAGATCATGAAAACTCTTCTTTGCGTTTTTCTGAGAGCTGCGGTATAATAAATCAGAAAATGAAGGAGCAGCCGTTAAGCCACCTTGCTATTACATTATCGAAAGCCATGCAAGTGCGAACCTTTCGGTCTTCATTCTGGAAGCGACCAAGGAACTGGTTGGATTTGCTGCTTACTGAGATATGCTGGACGGCGTACTGGTTTATATGGAGTATATGGAGAGCGCACCCAGCGGAAATCCGACGATGTCTCGGTCGAGAAAGCACGCCAGTATCGGTGCAGTGTTGCTGGTCTTCAGGACTTCGCATTCCATACCTGAAAGAGGTCTGACAGATGCAGAATGAAAAATATCTGGAGCTGGACGCGCTTGCTGCGCCGAACGGTTATGTCGCACCTCCAATGAAAGAAGATCTGGCTTACGTTGTCTACTTCCGCAAGACCTGTCAGCGGTATCAGATCGACTTCGCAAAAGCCGATCCGGACGAACGCGACTTCGTGATCCATATGGCAGAGAAAACATTTTTACAGAAGCGTGCTTGATTTTGTAGTTGATCGGAGTCACTCCGACAAGATGTGTGTTCATCTATAGTGTAGTGAAAACACAAGTAAGCTGAACACTATGGATCAATTGGCGAAATAGACAGTTGTTCCATAGTGTTTTCAGCTTTTCAAGACCGAAAATTTTCTGAAAACTCCATGGCTCAATGAACGCTTTGCAGAGGCTCAAACAGGGTTTGAACCTCTGCTTTTCTATATTCAAGGGAAATTTTACGGCCAGCGCCCTTTTTCGGCGGCTGGTCAGAGCTGAAATCAGAAGAAATCGAAGAAAAATCTTTCACAAAGTTATGGGCGCTGGATTGTTGGTTTTCACGAACCAAGTCCAGCGCCTTTTTTGCGCTCAAAAAGGGCGCTGCAGATTGGAGGTTAGAAATGAGCGAAGAAAACGCACCGCAGAAGGAAAGATTTCTGCGTGAGGTTGAACAACAGCTTCTGCGCAAGGAATTGGACGCGAAGCTGCTGGAAGACGGTCTGGTCCACGTCAGTTGGAACGAAAAACCGCTCTGCTCGGTTGACAGAGACGGCATCATCCGTTTCCGACCAGCGGATATTACGGGGGCTGAAGTGGATCGGCAGCTTCGGACGGTCACGCAGACTGCCGCACAAGTCAAGGAGTATATGCGGATCTTTGAACGTGCGCCCGCGCTGAAGGCTGTCGGTCTGGATGATACCTACAAGGTGCTTGCGGATTTTGGTGACGCGGTGCTGGCCGGGCGTTCCTGCAAAACGGGCGCTAAATTCGTGACGTGGGAGTGGGACTTCGACCGGAAGGGCGTCCACGCCGGTCACTACTTCATGGAAAATTACGAAGCCGCGAAGCTGGATTTTGCTGCCCGTGCAGGCTTGATAAACGAACAGCGCCTTTTTTCGGATGAGCAGCTTGCCGTGATCCGGAATGCGTGTGCGTTTGCGCTGGAAGCCGACGCGACGCTCTCGTATGCCGAAGATAAGCAGCTCCAAAGTGTGCAGGAGCAGATTGAGCTGCTTCTGCCGCAGGAGGAACAGGAGCAGCGCTCCACAATGGAACAGACGATGTAATATTCGCAGGAAGCCGAGATTTCTTTTAGAAGTCTCGGCTTTTTTTGCGTTCAGGGAGGAATTTCATGAAACACAGTCAAGAAGAATATTGGCGGCCGCATTTCCACGCACCGCCGCTGCGATCGCAGAAAGCGTCTGCGCGTCGAAGTCCAGCTCAAACAGTCCGCTGACCTCGCCGGTGTTCTCCATGCGGTGCTTTGCCAGCGCATCGAACGCCTCGCGGCTGATCTCTTTGCAGCCGTCCGTCGCTTCAAAGAGGCTCCGCGCAGGCAAGCGCTGTCCCTGCTGGAGATAATCATGGAGCCGTCTGGCAAGCTGCAAAAACTCCATGCCGGATTCGTTTTGCAGATAGACTTCCGCGCAGTCCTCCGTGATGTGAAAGCCCGCCGTGCTCATACCTGCGCCTCCGATTTCTTTTGCGGTTTGCGCACCGGATCGTCCTGCGCACAGTCGCTGATATACTCCTGCACAGCGGCAGGCACGACCTTTTCATAGAGCCGTTGGGCTGCCTTTTGCAGCTCCGCTTCCAGCGTCGAATCGCGCTTGGCGATGTAGCGCCGGAGAGCGCGGAGCTTTTCTTCTTCAAATGTGATTTGAATATTTGCCTGTTTCATAAACTTCTCCATTCTACAAAAAGCAGGCACACGGTTTTTACCATGTGCCTGCTGTGCGTATTTGTTTTATACGGCCCAATGCTGTGCGCCGGTGAGCTGGTCGAGGATCAGCGAACCGACCGTGACCGCATCCTCGATCGTCAAGTAATGCGGCGCGCTTTCATCCAGCAGCAGCCGCCCGGACGCCGGAAATTCCTCGTCCGAAAACCAGACCTTCAGCCATATGGGATAGCGCGGCGCAAAATCGAACCGCGCGCAGAAATCTGCGTTGGACGGCAGGAGCTCCGCGCCGAGTGATCTGCATCTCCGCTCCAGTTCCTCCGGCGGCAGGATGCCGAGGTCGCGCCGGACGATCAGCTCCGCATTGCGGTCAAGACCGCCGCCGCGCACCAGACCGTCCTTGTATTGAGAAAATGTGATCGTCCGACCGGTCAGCGGCGCACCGTCTGCCAGGTCCAGATAGTGCAGCAGTGTCAGCACGTGCCACTTGGAAAGCGGCGGCTGAATCGTGCAGTCCAACAGCCGGACAGTCACGGTCTGCCCAAGCGTTTTCAATGAAAACGAACCGTCTGCATACTGCGCACCAGCCTTTTCCGCAATATCTTCCGGTATGTGCTGGGCCAGCCGCTCCTGCGCGACGGCAAGCATAGCTTCAAATTGACGGTTTTCCATACACTCACCTCTGTCCCTATCTTACCATGCTGTTTGGCAGTTTTCAATTGCGCTGTCAGTATGACATACCGCCTTGCACCTGCTCGTCCGGCATCGGTGCGGCCACGATTTTACCATCTACACGCATGAACATTTCCGGTTGCCGAAAACGCTCCGCGAATTGCTCGGCAAGTTCGTGCGGCAGGTCGGTGAAATCACTTTCGCCGAGCCCGGCAATGAAGAAATTTCCTGCAATGATATCATAGATATCACCATCTGCATCGCGCAGCGCACGGTTGAGCGTCAGACCATCCAGCTTTCCGGACTCGCGGCAGACCAGCGCGACGGGCTGTTCAAAGGGATACACGGCTTGGATATATCCGCCGACGAGAGCCTGCATACTTTGCAGATCATTACCGATCTGCGTTTCATACGGAGCCTTTCCCGGCTCCACCATTAAGACGTTCATGTTTGTCCTTTCCTCAGTCATAGCTGATGTACGGAATTTTCAGCCAGTGCGTCCAGCGCGCACCTTCGAGCTTGGTTTTGACGACACCATACCGTGTGCCCATTGCTTCGACCACTTCGCCGTTTCCGATATACACGCCGATATGTCCCTCATGCCAGACGGCAAGACCGGGGGTTTCGGGGATCGTGTCAATCGTACCGGAAACCGTCGCAGCATGATACATTTCGTTCGCCGTGATATCCGGCATACCGTTCGTGTTGTAGACGATCTCTTCCGTCTCCGCGTCCAGCCAGCCGTAGCCTTTGATCAGACCGACGCAGTCCGTCGTTCTGCCGCCGACCCACGTCTGACGGATGAAATCTGCGTTGCCAGCAAGAGCATCTGGATACTGCGCCAGCTTCGCTTCAAACAGGCTCTCGGTCAGCACATGACCGAACGTTCCCCAGACGTAGCCCCAGTGTTCTTCGTAGGCGTGAATGGCGTACTGCACCAGATCGTCGGCGTTTTTGCCGGCCGGGTTCGTGAAGCCGGACGTGTCCAGTTCCGTGCTGCCGGTTCCGCTGCCGTAGTCAATCTGGATCGTGCCGCCCGATGCGCCGGTGCCGTCGCTGCCGTTGGCATTGCCCGCGATCATCGTGTAGATGTGCGCGGCGTTTTCCTTGTCCTCGTCAGTGACGGTTCTGCCGAGCTTCGCCGCAAGGTTTTCATACGCTGCCGCCAGCGAGAGCGGAACGGTGGCGGTATAGGGTTCCTCCTGCTCTATGACGCTCCCGTCTTCCAGTTCAACGG
>OLXY01000112.1_pt1 | contig 55510 bp, 58 predicted proteins | sample 1644221 | NCBI WGS metagenome assembly OLXY01 (sample SAMEA103958121, study PRJEB25191) | human gut metagenome | reverse complement strand
CCAGACCGACCGCGTCGTCCAGCGCGACGATCGGCAGCAGCAGATCGACCAGCGGTCCCTTTGCCTTATACTGCCGCACGACCATCAGCGTAGCGGCCGGGGCCGTCGCCGTACCGATGGCCCCGAGGGTGATGGCCTGGGCGATCGTGAGCTTGCCGTTCGTAACGAGTGCAATCGCAACCAGAGCGATATCGATCAGGAAGGTTGCGGCCAGCGCCTGCAGCACGCCGATGACGAACGCCTGCTTGCCGGTATGCTTGAGCTCCGACACGCGGAACTCACTGCCGATGGAGAACGCGATGAAGCCCAGCGCGACCTCGGAGATTAGAGAAAGACTGTCTACGTCTTCCTGCGTCGGGAAGCCGAGCCCCTCGATGCCGAGAAGGCCCAGGCAATACGGTCCAATCAGAACACCTGCGACCAGATATGCCGTCACAGACGGCAGCTTCAGCGGCTTGGCAACACGGGTCATCAGCAGACCCGCGAGGACTGCAACAGAGAGTGACAATAAGGTACGCATGATGGAATTCCTTCATTTCTTCATTTTTTGTCTCCATCATTATACGCGCCTTTCAGCAAAATGCAAGGTCAAATTGTGAATTGTTCAGGTGTAAGAATATCCATGGAATCAGACACAAACTACACATCTTTGCAAACAGGCTTCTGCTGCGCCGGGACATTCAGCAATCGCAATGCCGATCCAATCACCGGATAAAGATAGACAGTATGCTTTGCCCAGACGTACGAATACACAAATATCTGAACAAACATGGTATTCAGCCACTCCGGCAGCAGCCCGTCCTTACGGAACTGCGTCACCGCCACGCAGGACAGTGATGGCAGTACGATTGAAAGCCCAGCAAGAATGATAAGAATAATCTGCACATGGACAGCCCGCTTTGTCTTCAGCGGCTTGCGCGCAGTCACCAGCGAAATGAGCTGCAATATCACGCATTTCTATCGCCCCCACATTGAGCCTACCACAGAAATGGGAATCTGTCACGCAAGGATTCTTTTACATGCGCTGCACCTGCTTCAAAAAAAGCCCATCACGCTTCATTTTACAAATCGCTATTGAAACCGGAACTCTGTCTCAGTATAATGGACAAAATACGGTTATCAATGCGACTTAAAGAAAGGAGCCTGCCATGACAAAAAGAAACGTTCCGGTCTATAACGGCACACTGCGGAATCACAGCATCCGGCTGCCGCACTGCATCCGCGAATGCAGCGGCATCCGCATTTTTGGAATGCGCATCAAATCCATTGCATTTACAACAGACGTGGCGATCATTAAGAACATCAATGCCGATGCAATCATCGCCGTTTATCCCTTTACACCACAGCCGGCAATTTCGCAGGCGGTAATCGGTATCTCGGACGTACCGGTCTTTGTCGGCGTCGGCGGTGGGATCACAGGCGGAGACCGCTCTGTCCGGCTGGCGATTGAGGCGGAAAATCAGGGAGCTTTCGGGGTCGTCGTCAATGCTCCGATTTCCAATGAAGTCATTTCCCGCATCAAGGAGGTTGTCGACATCCCTGTGATTGCGACAATCGTTTCCGACCAGATGGACATCCGCAGCCGGATCGAGGCCGGGGCTGATTTTCTCAATGTGTCCGGCGCGGCGGCGACGCCGCAGATCGTGCGCCGCATCCGTGCGCAGTTTCCGAACATTCCGATTCTTGCAACCGGAGGACCGAACGATGAAACGATCCTGGAGACCATCCACGCCGGTGCAAACGCGATCACCTACTCTCCGCCCAGCAATGGAGAACTTTTTGCTGCGATCATGCAAAAATACCGCGGAAAACTATAAATATAGCGTTTGAAAGCTGCCGGGAGTACACCGGCAGTTTCTCTGTTATCGCACGCGTGGGGGCTGTTCCGGCCCCGTGTGCTGCATCATTCTGACTGACCCTGCTCCTCCAGATAGCGGCACGCCGCAAGCGCGGCTGCTGCACCATCCGAAACAGCGGTTGTGAGCTGACGCACCTGCTTTTTGCGTCCGTCTCCGGCTGCAAAGACGCCAGGCAGGCTTGTTTTTGTATCCTCACCCGCCAGATAATACCCGTTCTCTACCGCAACGGCTTCCTGAAAAGGAGCACTCTGCGGGGCCTGACCGACTGCGATGAACAGACCGTCCACATTGAGGCGCTCCGTCTGGCCAGTTTCGGTGTGCAAAAGCTCCACACCCTGCAAAGCGTCTTCGGAGCGGATGAGCCTCTGCACCGTCCGGCTGCGAAGCAGCCGGATATTTTCCTGCTTTTCCGCGCGGCCGACCAGCATTGCGCTTGCGCGGAAGGCGTTACGCCGGTGAATCAGCGTGACGCTGCGGCAGGTGTTTGCCAGGAGCAGTGCATCCTGAACTGCCGTATCTCCGCCGCCCACGACCGCGACGTCCAGACCCTCATAAAACGCGCCGTCGCAGACAGCGCAGTAGGATACGCCGCAGCCGGTAAGCGCATCTTCCGCCGCAAGCCCCAGCGACCGGTGCGCCGCACCAGTCGCAAGGATGACCGCTTTTGCCTCCCGGACGCCATCCATGCAGAGGACCCGGAAGCCCGCCGGTGTTTTCTCAAGCCCCACCGCCTCTGTATAAACGATCTCCGCGCCGAATGTGCACGCCTGTTCGGTCATCTGCCGGGCAAGTTCTGTGCCGGAAACCGAGGGAATGCCCGGATAGTTTTCCACCAACGGCGCGGATATGATCTGCCCGCCGGTCGATCCTCTTTCCAGAACAGCCACGTGCTTACCGGCACGGGCAGCATACATTGCCGCCGTCAGACCGGCCGGGCCGCCGCCAACGATCAGAATCTCATACATTTGCGTTCTCCTTTGCGGCAATAAACTCCCGCACACCGCTCACGCCGGTCCACTTCTGCCCGCCGGATACCAGCGTCGGTGCCTGCCGGATGCCAAGGGCACGGACGGTGCCGCGGTTTTCCTCTGCAAACCGCACCGTATAGCGGATGCCTGCCGTGTCCAGCAGCTGCTCGGCCTGCTTGCAGTTCGGGCAGGTCTTTGTCGCAAACAGTTCGACCGCTTCGCACAGCTGCTCCGCCGGCGGCTCCGGCGTCTGCGCCTGCTCCTTTACGCCGCAGTGCGTCAGCTTCGACGCGCCGATGTCGTATGTCTTGCGATCCTTAAATTCCTGCGCCTTGCCGTCGTTCCAGTTCTGCACGGGACGGTAATAGCCGGTGATACGACTGTAGACCTCTGCTTTCTCGCCGCAGAAGGGGCAGACCGGCTGCTCTCCTGCAAGATAGCCGTGGTTCTTACAGACGGAGTAGGTCGGCGACAGCGTGTAATACGGCAGGCGGTAATTTTCCGCGATTTTCCGAACGAGGCTTGCCGCTGCCTTCCAGTCCGGCAGCTTTTCTCCGAGAAAGGCATGGAATACCGTGCCGGAGGTATAGAGCGTCTGCAGTTCATCCTGTACATCGAGCGCAGAGAAGATATCCTCTGTGTACCCGACCGGCAGATGGCTGGAGTTCGTGTAATACGGCGTGCCGTTTTCATTCGCCGTGATGATATCAGGGTAGAGCATTTTGTCGTGCTTTGCAAGGCGGTAGGCTGTAGATTCTGCCGGAGTAGCCTCCAGATTGTAGAGATCTCCGTACTGCTCCTGATAGTCGCTCAACCGCTGCCGCATATGGTTCAGTACGTCTTTGGCAAACGCCTGCGTCTCCGGGTGGGTCAGATCTTTCCGGAGCCATTTCGCGTTCAGCCCCGCCTCATTCATGCCGACAAGGCCAATCGTCGAAAAATGATTCTCAAACGTGCCGAGATAGCGTCTGGTATAGGGGTAGAGTCCACCCTCCATCAGCTTCGTGATGACCATGCGTTTCGTCTTGAGCGAACGCGCGGCGATGTCCATCAGCTTGTCGAGCCTCCGGTAGAAATCCGCCTCTCCTTCGGCAAGATACGCGATCCTCGGCAGATTGATCGTCACAACGCCGACCGAACCGGTCGACTCGCCGGAGCCGAAGAAGCCGCCGGATTTTTTGCGCAGCTCCCGCAGATCAAGCCGCAGGCGGCAGCACATCGAGCGCACGTCGTTTGGCTCCATGTCGGAGTTGATGTAGTTGGAGAAATACGGCGTGCCGTATTTTGCAGTCATTTCAAACAGAAGCTTGTTGTTTTCCGTCTCGCCCCAGTCGAAATCCTTGGTGATGGAATAGGTCGGGATGGGATACTGGAAGCCGCGTCCGTTTGCATCGCCCTCGATCATCAGCTCGATGAAGGCTTTGTTCACCATGTCCATTTCCTTCTGGCACTCGCCGTAGGTGAACGGCTGCTCCTGCCCGCCAACGATGGCAGGGAGGTTTGCCATATCCTTCGGCACCGTCCAGTCGAGTGTGATGTTGGAAAACGGCGCCTGCGTACCCCAGCGCGACGGCGTATTGACACCGTAGACGAACGACTGTACGCACTGCTTGACCTCACGCTGCGTCAGTTTATCCACACGGACGAAGGGCGCAAGATAGGTGTCAAACGAGGAAAATGCCTGCGCGCCTGCCCACTCATTCTGCATGATGCCGAGGAAGTTCACCATCTGGTTGCAGAGCGTGGAAAGGTGGGACGCCGGAGAGGAACTGATCTTTCCCGGCACGCCGCCAAGCCCCTCCTGGATGAGCTGCCTGAGGCTCCACCCCGCGCAGTAGCCGGTGAGCATGCTGAGGTCGTGCAGGTGCAGCTCTGCATTCCGATGCGCCTGTGCGATCTCCGCATCGTAAATTTCGCTCAGCCAGTAATTCGCCGTGATCGCGCCGGAGTTGGACAAAATCAGACCGCCAACAGAATAGGTGACGGTGGAGTTTTCCTTCACGCGCCAGTCGTTGATCCGCAGATAGTTGTTTACCAGCTCCTTATAATTGAGCAGGGTGCTTCCGACGTTGCGCAGCTTTTCCCGCTGCTTGCGGTAGAGAATGTAGGCCTTTGCCACATCCGAATAGCCCGCTTCGCTCAGAACGCGCTCGACGCAGTCCTGAATATCTTCGACCGAGATCAGGCCGTTCCGGATCTTCGGCTCAAATTCCGCCGTGACACGCAGAGCCAGCAGCTCGATCACGCTCGGATGCTGCTGCCGGCCAACGGCCTCAAAGGCTCTTGTGATGGCATTGCCGATCTTGGCAATGTGAAATTCTGTGATGCTTCCGTCTCTTTTTGTTACCCGGTACATAACTGATCCTCCTTCTGTGTGTGCCATCGAATGAGACAAAATGGGATGCCGCGCCTTGCGCTGCATCCCATTCTAACCTGAAATCTTGTGATTTGTCAATGGCTTCATACAATATATTGCGTTTATTTGAAATATCGATAACAACATATTGTTATTCATATCCCCCGGATCTTTACAGCGTGTATCTTGGGCCGTACCAGCTCCGCCCAGCGATGCAGCTGCATTTCAGATGGGGCGTGGAGCCCTGCCTGCAGGACCGTTTCGCGCGGCTCGAAGCACTGGATAAAATACCGCTTCGCACCCATGAGCCAGTCTCCCAGCTGTACAAATGATGCGTCATCATGCAGCTCCGCAACTGCGGTCGTCCGGAACTCATAATCGACCGTGGCGCGCAGCAAAAACGAAACACTCCTGAAAATGGGCGTCAGGGCAAGCTCCGGAACACCAGCCGTTTCCGCGTAACGCGCCGGGCTGTTTTTGATATCCATGGCAACGTAATCTACCAGCCCTGCACGCACAACTGCCTCCAGCTGCTCCGGAAACGCGCCGTTCGTGTCCAGCTTGATCGCATAGCCCAGCGCCTTGATCTTTTCCAGCAGAGCGGGAAGCTCCGGGCGCAAAAGCGGCTCTCCGCCGGTAACGGCAACACCGTCGAGAAGCCCCTGCCGTTTTTTCAAAAACGCCAGCAGCTCATCTTCGTCCATGCCGTCTTCGTCCGCTGCGGTGAGCAGCGGCGCGTTATGGCAGAACGGGCAGCGAAAATTGCAGCCAGACAAAAACACCGTACAGGCCGTCCGCCCCGGATAATCCAGCAGCGTCAGCTTTTGAAGTCCCTGAATTTGCATCAATGGATCCGTCCTCCTGTTTTTCTTTACATGAACGGCGCAATCGCCTGCCGGTACATCTGTTCGACGAACCGGATCACGCTCTGCTGGTCAAACCGGTCATACCCGTCCAACACGACGCTCAGAAGTCCGTTCGACAGGCAGAGATAGAGCATTTCCAGCTCGTCTGCGGACGCATTTTTCAGGGTCTTTCGCCACGCGGAAATGCTCAGATCGTGCGCATATGCGATCATCCGGTGAATCAGCTCCGTGCTGCGACGCCCGAACAGCAAGACACGGCAGACCGCCTCGTTTTCCTGAACGATCCGGTAAAGCCCACCCACAAGCCCCGCAATATCAAACGAACGTGTATAGCTCTGCATGGATCGTTCGAACTGCCCAAACAGTTCCTCCTCGATGCTCTCCAGCAGGTCAAAGCAGTCGGAATAATGGGCGTAAAAGGTCGCGCGGTTCAGTTCTGCTCGTTCGCAAATCTCCTTGACTGTGATCTTATTGACCGGCTTGTGCTGCATCAACTCCAGCAGCGCTTTTTTCAGCACCATCTTGGTGTATTTCACTCTCGCATCCGTCTTCATTGCGCCTCCACAAAAAGTTTACAAATTAAGCCGACAGTTTGGCGGGATATGTTGCCGTTCTTTCAGCTTTCGTCAAACTGTCTATGGTGTTTCCGGCTGTTTATATTATATTATAATTATGAAAGATAATCAACATCTGTAGGATTACCAAAGGAGGATGTGTGATGTATCAAAATTACCTGATCACCGGTGCCACCGGCTTCCTCGGAAGAGCCGTGGTTCAGCTTCTGCTGGCGCACGGCTGCCGTGTTCTTGCGCTCGTCAAGAACAGTGACCCGCTCATCTGTACTCTGCCGAACCATGTTGCCGTCTTTTATGGTGATCTCACGGACAAGGAGTCCCTGCGCGACTTTTTTGCCGCAGGCGGAGATAGCTTCTGCGTGCTGCACTGTGCAGGCATTGTATCCATTGCCTCAAAGCCGGACGAGGCGATCTACCGCGTCAATGTGCAGGGTACGCGGAACATCGTCGATCTGAGCCGGGAATTTGGCGCTGGGCGGCTGATCTACGTCAGCTCCGTCCATGCGATCCCGGAGAAGCCCGCACCGGAAACGATCACGGAACCAGACCGATTCGCGCCGGACGAGATCCTCGGCGATTACGGAAAAAGTAAGGCCATGGCAACCGCTCTGGTCCTTGAGGCGGCTCAAAACGGTCTGAATGCCAGCGTGGTTCTGCCATCCGGCATTATCGGTCCCGGCGATCTGGCGCGCGGAAATATGACCCGGATGCTGCTTGCCTTCTGCCGAGGTCAGTTGCCACTCGGCGTCAACGGCGGATATGACTTCGTTGACGTGCGGGATGTCGCGGTCGGCGTCCTCGCCTGCGCAGAGCGTGGGAAAGCGGGGGAATGCTATATTCTTTCCGGGCATTACACGACCATTCAGGACATGTTTGCCTTGACAGCCTCCCAGCTTGATAGAAAAGCACCTAAGCTCTGTGTGCCCGCCACGCTGGCAAGCTGCGCCGCGCCCGTTTTTGAGAAGATTGCTCAGCTCCGAGGGGAGCGTCCCTTTTTCACCCCCTATGCCATCGCCGTGCTCCGCTCCAACGGGCGTTTTTCAAATGCAAAAGCAACTGCCATGCTTGGCTACCACGCACGCCCACTCAGAGAAACGCTCCAGAGCATGATTCTCTGGTTTCAGGGGCAGAATCTGATTTCTCCTGCTCTCTAAAAGGCATGTGCCCGACCTTCGCTCTTACTCTCCCCTGTTTGAAAAACGGAAACGGGCAGCGTGATCAAACTCACACTGCCCGTTCACAATAGGAGCGGCTCTTATTTTATCAGTTTTTTGCAAAAGCAGGAGATCCGGTTCAGTGCCTCATACAGATTATCATCTGAGCAGGTGTAGGCGATGCGGATAAAGCCCTCGCCGCATTCGCCAAAAGCGCTGCCGGGGATGCAGACGACCTTCTGCTCGTCGAGCAGGCGGTTGCAGAACTCGACACTGCTCAGGCCGAAGCTGCTGATGTCAGCAAAGACGTAGAACGCGCCGTTCGGTCGGTTGCAGCGGATGCCGTCGATCTTGGCAAGACCGTCGAGCAGGATGCTGCGGCGGCGCTCAAAGGTCTGGCGCAGCTCTTCGCAGAGCTCCGGATGGTCGAGCGCGACGGTCGCCGCGTACTGGCCGGGAGCGTTGGCGCAGGCGTTGAAGTTCTCCTGGCATTTGGTCATGCGGTCCACGATCTCCGCCGGGGCCGCGACAAAGCCGATGCGCCAGCCGGTCATGGCATAGGACTTTGAAAAGCTGTTGACGATGACGGTGCGCTCCTTCATTCCCGGGAAAGCCGCGATGCAGGGTGCTTCCTCCCCGGCGTAGAGCAGGGTGTTGTAGACATCATCAGAGATCACCAGCAGATCGTGCTTCACGGCCAGCTCGGCGATCTTTGCCATCGTTTCGCGCGTCATAACGGAGCCGGTGGGGTTGTTCGGGGTGTTGATCATCAGCGCCTTGGTGTGCGGCGTGATGAGCTTTTCGATGGTCTCCGGCTGCATTTCAAAATTATGCTCCAGATCCGTGGGAACGCGGACCGCCGTGCCGTCACAGTATGCGACCTGCGCCACATAATTCAGCCACTGCGGATCCTGAATGAGGATTTCATCCCCCTTGTTCAGCAGGATAAGGAACAGGAGGCTCAGCGCGCCCATGCCGCCGTTTGTGATGATGATCTCGGTGTTCGGGTCGTAGTGCAGATCCTTCAGGTAGGATTTTTCCGCGATGGCCTGACGGAACGAGAGCGTGCCGGCATTCGGCGTATAGTGCGTGATCCCCTTGTCGAGCGCCTCCTTTGCCGCCTCGCAGACCAGCTTCGGTGTCGACATATCCGGCTCACCGATGCCGAGGCTGATGACGCCGGTCATGGTGTTTGCGCGGTCAAACATGGCGCGGATTGCGCCCTGCTTCAGCGTTTTGGCTTTTTCATTGATCCATTCCATGATGCTCTCCTTTTTATCTCTGCACGCGGCCGGTGCCATCGCCGCCCATGAGCTTCGTCACATCGGAGACAGAAGCACGGTTGAAATCACCGATGATGCTGTGCTTCAGGCAGCTGGCTGCAACTGCAAACTCGAGTGCAGACTGCTTGTCCTCATAATGGTTGAGGCCATAAATCAGACCGCCCGCGAAGCTGTCACCGCCGCCCACGCGGTCGATGATATCCCGGATCTCATACTTCTTGGAAACATAGAAGTCCTTGCCGTCATTCAGGCATGCCGCCCAGCCGTTCCAGTCGGCACTGTGGCTCTCACGAAGCGTGATGGCGATGCACTTCATGTTCGGATAGCTTTCCAGGACCTTATTTCCGAGTGCTTTGTATTTTTCGCGGTCCAGCTCGCCGGATTCAACGTTCACATCGACCGTAATTTCGAGCGATTTCTGTACATCTTCCTCGTTGGCGATCGCCACATCGACATACTTTGCAAGCTCTCGCATGACCTCGCTGGCCTTTTTGCCATATTTCCAGAGGTTCTTGCGGTAGTTGAGGTCGCAGGAAACGGTGATATTGCGCTTCTTCGCTTCCTTAACAGACTCGAGCGACAGCTCCATTGCGGATTCCGAAATTGCAGGCGTAATGCCTGTGATGTGGAACCACTCCACACCCTCGAACGCTCTGTCCCAGTCGATATCACCGGGCTTTGCAAGCGCAATCGAAGAATATGCGCGGTCATAGACGACCTTGCTCGGCAGTTGGTTCGCGCCGCCCTCTAAGTAATAAATGCCCATGCGTCCCTCGCCGCGGACGATCTTCTTTGTATCCACGCCAAAATAGCGCAGCTCGCGGATGCAGCACTCTGCAATGTCGTTTTTCGGCAGAACAGTCAGAAATTCCGCGTCCATGCCGTAGTTTGCAAGGGAGACTGCCACGTTGGCTTCGCCGCCGCCGAAGGTCGCCTCAAGCATCGGGCTCTGGAAGAAGCGCTCGTGTCCCGGTGCTTTCAGGCGGAGCATAATTTCACCAAATGTCAGAACTTTCATCTTCGCCCCTCCTTACTTCTGCAGCAGATGCACGGCGAAACCGCCGAACTCATCTTTGAGGTATGCAACTGTCATACGTCCGTTTTTGTACTTTGCCGAGCTTTCGTCATATGCAAAGCCCTTCTTGGCAAGCTCTGCCACTGCCAGCTCCACAGAGTTGGTGCGGATCGCAATATGACCGTTTTTGCCCTTGAACATCGACTTCATGACCTCGATGCCGCTCGAAGCAAACATCGAAGAGCTGCCGTCTTTGACCGGCAGATCAAACGCTTCGTTCAGCTTCTCGCAGACCGCGGACGCCGCTGCGGCATCTTCGCAGTTGACGCCGATGTGCGCAACCTCAAAGCCGAGCGCGGCAGATCTTGCCTGTTTGCAAAGCTCGGTGATCTTCTCAAACTTACCGGCCGCAATGTCCGCCTTCGGGCAGACCCAGCTGCCGCCGACCGCGTGAATGAACGGCGCGGCGATGAACTCGCCGATGTTCTGCGTGTTGACGCCGCCGGTCGGAATGAACTTGATCCCGCCGAAGGGACCCGAGAGCGCCTTCATCGCGGACAGACCACCGTAAACGCCAGCGGGGAAGAATTTCACAACGTTCAGTCCCAGCTTCATGGCTGCCATAATTTCGGTCGGCGTCACGCAGCCGGGCGTCACAGCAACACCGTTCTCTACGCACCAGCGGACAACTTCTTCGTCAAAGCCCGGGGAAACGATAAATTTGGCACCGCACTCGACGGCTTTTTTGCACTGTTCGAGCGTAATGACCGTGCCTGCGCCAACTAACATATCGGGGCAGCTTTCCGCGACCGCCTTGATCGAGTCTGCCGCAGCCGCCGTGCGGAATGTGATCTCCATCACGTCCACGCCGCCGGCAAGCAGCGCTCTCGCCGTTGCCACGGCGTCCTTTGCGTCGTCCAATACGATAACCGGCACAACAGCCGATGCGGCCAGTCTTTCAGAAACATTCATTTTGTTGACTCCCTGCTTTCATTTGCGATGATTCCAATAAACATCCCATGCGTTTCCTGCAAACATCATATCTCTCTCCTTCTCCGTGCAGTCGGCCAAAAGGAATCTTCCGTGCGCCACCAACTGCTGATAGTTTGCCGTCCCCAGCAGCCAAGGGATATCTGTCCCCCACAGCAGCTTTTCTGCTCCCACGATTCTACGTGCCAGATCAAAATACCGTTTCGTACTGGGAAACGGATATTCCTCTTCCTCCCGTACATGATATGGGAGCGCAGAAAGATCGAACCAGACGTTTGGGAGCGTCCCCAGTCGGATCTGCTCCAGCCATGCGGACCAGAGTTTTGGATCGCGCTCTGCGGTGCGTGAGGGCTGGCCCATGTGGCAAAGCACCAGTTTCAGGTCCGGATGGCGCTTTGCGATGGCTGCAATCTGATCTGTCTGATAAGAGCCGTCACCAGGCCGGCCGAGATCAAACGAAACTGTTTTCCCGCCTGCTTCCATAGCCTCCCAAAGCCATCGCAGCTCTGGCGCATCCAGCTGCACACCTGGATAGACTCCATACAGGCCGCCCGCCTCGGAAAATTCGATTTTGATGTTTTTCCAAAGTGGTCCTTCCAGTTTTTCGGTATAATACTGCCGTGCCGCCGGACGCCAAGGGTCAAAAAAAGCGGAGGCAGTAAACTGCTCCGGATAGTCCCGGCAGGCTTGGAGCACATACTCGCTCCAATCTCCATAGCACGGACAAAGGATCAAGACGGCTTTATCCACCTGTCCCTGCCGCATCTCATGCAGCAGCATCTGCAATGTATGGCTGGTTTTTTCGTTGATCGCCGGCAGCACATCCTGCGCAATACCGTCTCCCGCATCGATCCGGCCATATCCCTCGCCATGGGTATGGCCTTTTGGGCCATACCCATTAACGTTTGGGAAAATATGAACATGCGCGTCAATCAGCATAGCTTTTCCCGCTCAGTTCATGCTGCCCTTTACGCCCTGAACCAGCTGATCGATCACGTTGATTTCTTCGATCGTCGGTCTGTATCCGTCCTCAAACATGACCGAACCGTCCTGCGCATAGATTGGGCCCTCAAACACGGCAATCTCCTTGTTAATCAACTGCTCGCGCACTTCACCAAGCTTCGCCACGATCTCATCAGAGACTGTGTCGCCAAATGTTGCCTGCTTGATCAGGTTCAGTTCCATGCCGCCGCTGATGTTCACCGGTTCATATTCTCCGTCAATCGCCTGCTTCAGATACGGAATATAGCCGCTCCAATCCGTAATGCACGCAGACAGCCACGTCTGGGGATCCAGCTCATACGCATCAGAGTTGCAGCCGAAGCAGTGCACGCCACGGCTGCGGCAGATTTCCATCATCGTCTTGATGGAATCCTGGAACGGCGCAATGACATCACAACCGCTGTCGATCAACTGGTTCACAGATGTGGTCTGCAGGCCAGTATCCGCCCACGACCCGGTAAAGACCGCGGTAATATCAATCTCAGGCTTGATCGACTGCGCGCCAAGTGCAAACGCGTCGATGGCAACAATGACATCCGGGATCGGCAGAGAGCCAATGAAGCCGATCTTGTCCGTTGTCGAATACATGGCGGCCAGGACACCATTCAGATACCAGACATCCTGCACTTCTCCATGGATGATGGAAAAGTTTCCGCCGGCGTAATCCGTGATCGGGAGCGAATAGAACGCTACCTCAGGATGACGCAGCGCGACATTGTGCGAGTATTCGAGGAATCCAAACTGCGAGGGGAACAGAATGGTGCACCCCTGTGCAATCAGCTCCTCCATGACACCTTCGCTGTCAGAGGTTGTAGGGACGTTTTCCTTGATCACGACTTCAATGCCAAGCTCTTTCTCAACAAGTTCACCAAGCTGCACGAAATTCAGGTTGAAGCCATAGTCGTCTTTTGTTCCGCTCAGGATAATGCCAAGCTTCTTTGCCCCCGCACCGGGCTTGACGTCGCCCGTCTGTTCCGTCTGCGTCTGGGTGGTGTCTGCCTGTTCCTGCGATGCAGCCGGCTTTGCGCATGCCACCAGCGTTGCCGCGAGCAGAACCAGCACCAACATCATTGCAACTACTTTTTTCATTGTTTTTCCTCCGTCCTTTTTCTTTAAGTAATAATTTTCAGTTGTTCCGGCATCGACGGCTTTTTGGACGTCGAAATAATTGCCAGAGCGACCAATGTAAACAGGTAGGGCATCATCAATGTCACATACATGGAAATGGGCACTTCGTGGATCTGGAAGAATATCTGCAGCGCCTGTGCCAGGCCGAACAGATACGCCGCAAGGTATGCTCGCTGCGGCTTCCACGAGCAGAGGATCACCAGAGAGGAGGCAATAATTCCCCGTCCGTTGATCATGTTGTTTGCCCAACTCATCGCATAGATCACGCTCATATGTGCCCCGCCGATTCCAGCCAGAACACCTGCAAAAATAACCGCTCCGTATTGCAGAACCACCGGGTTATACCCGTACGCTCTTGTGACATCAGGCCGTTCCCCCACAGAACAGAGCACCAGCCCCGTTCTTGTTTTTGTCAGGAACCACCAAGCCAACACCGGAAGTACATAAGCGATATACGTCAGAATATCCTGCTGAAAAAAGGCCGGCCCAATCACCGGAATCTTGCTCAGAACCGGAATGGCGAGGGAAAACGACTTTCCAAGGCTGACGCCAAGCTGTGATCTTCCAAAAAAGGTGGTCAGGCCCTGCGCAAAGAAAATCAGGATAAATCCGGTCGCCATCATGTTGCTTTTTCTGGAGATGGAAAGAAACGCTTGGATCAGCCCAATCAAGCCGCCTGCAATCGCTGCGCACAAAACAGCCAAAAACAGGCTTCCGCTCCCGGCTGCTACGGCAAAGCCTACACATGCGCCACAAAGCATACTTCCTTCTACGCTCAGGCTGGTGATGCCGGTTCGTTGGCCAATCAGATCTCCAAGCAGCGCGTAAATGATGGGAGTTCCTGCGCTGACCATGCAAATGAGAATCGTTGTCAATTCGTTCATGCCTTTTTCTTTCCTCCCACCGTCATAATTGTCAGCAAAACGAGCATGATCAAAATCTGCATTGTCGCCGCCGGAAGCCCGGTGTTGATCTCCATGCCGTTACCGGCGACGGTCAAACCGCCGATCAGTAAGGCGGACAGGATCAGCAAAAGCGGGTTGTTTCCGGCCATTCCTGCAGCAAGGAAGCCCATAAAGCCCATGGTCTCGCCCGCACTGATCCGCATACGGCCCTCGACGCCGACGACCATGACCGCGCCGGCAAGGCCGGCAAGTGCACCCGCGAACAAGAACACCCAGGTCTGTATTTTTCTCACCTGTATGCCTGCGTAACGTGCAGCCATCTGGTTTCCGCCGATTGTACGTACCGCAAACCCCACTCTTGTATGATAGATGATATACCAGGTCAAGCCTGCCATGGCAATCGCGACAAAGATACCGGCGTTCATTCTTGTTCCAAAATAGGTGTGAAAACGCAGCTGGGGCGCAATTTCTACCGTCTGCGGGTAATTCCATCCATTTGGATCGCGAAGGCTGCCAAACAGCATGGCAGAGATCAGGTAGGTCGCAACATAGTTCATAAGGATTGTCGTCAGGATCTCGTTCATTGCAAGCTTCTGCTTCAGAAAAACACCGACGCCTGCATACAAAGCCCCGCAGATCATACCGACTAGCAGCATCAGCGGGATTCCGATAACACCGGGCAGATTTGCCAGCACCGTGCTTCCGGCAACAGCGGTTCCGAGAGCGGCAATCGCCATCTGGCCTTCTCCGCCTGCGTTGGCCAGGCCAACACGGGCCGGAATGCTTGCCGCAAGACCCGTCAGGATCAGATACGCCGCACGGACAATTACTTCGCCAAAGCCGTAAGCCGAACCAAAAATAGATGTAATGATGGTCTGATACGCCACAAGCGGCGATTTGCCCTGCGACAGGAGCAGCACGGCAAACGCGATCAGAGGAAACAGGACGCAGATCAGAATCCGAACTGCCAAGCTGTCTTGAAGTTGCAGCGGCTTCTTTTGTGCCTTATTCATGTGCGTTCTCTCCTTGAAGCATAATTTTTCCGATCTCATTCGGCGTACACGCGTCTACACAGTACGGTCCAAACGCAGTGTGAGAAGACAGGACCAGGATCCGGTCGCACATCGTGAACAGCTCCGAGATATCTTCAGAAATCAGGATCGTACCCACGCCCTGTCTTTTCAGCCGGAACAGCGTCTGGTGGACTGCGTGTACTGTGGCGATGTCCAGTCCCCGGCTTGGATAACTGGCAATTAACAGGCGCGGTCTGGAGATAACGGCACGGGCAAACGCCATTCGCTGCAGATTGCCACCAGAAAGTGTCCCGGCAATTCTTTCTGCCTGTGGGACCCGGAGGGTCTTGACCTCAGAATGTGCCTGCAGTTGACTGCGCATTGCCTGCCAGTCCATGTCACCATGGCGGTAAATCGGATCCAGGCCAACCAGCGCCATGTTTTCCAGAATCGAAAACGTCGGAACAACGTTGTCGCGAATAGGATCCTCTGTCACCATTCGCAGTCCCAACCGGATTCTATGCGCAATATCCGTTGAGGAGATATCCTCTTCATTTGCGCTCAGGATACCGCTCTGCAGCTTCCGCGCTCCGTATATGGCCTCCGCCAGTTCTCTCTGCCCATTTCCGGATATGCCGGCAATGCCCAGGATCTCTGCTTTGTGCATTTTGAAGCTGACATCATGCAGAATCAACTGATCGTGGTCATCCTTTATGCTGACTCCGGAAAGCGACAGCTGCAGTGCCGCTGCTTCGTTTTCCGCACTGCATTCCGGGCGTTCCAGCTCAAAGTTGACCGGAACATTCCCCATCATTGCCGAGATGATCTGCTGCTGGCTGAAGCCGTCTCTGCGTTCGAAGGTACAGACATGTTCGCCCTGACGCAGAATCGTGATCCGGTCCGACACGGCAAGAATCTCATCAATTTTATGCGTGATCAGGAATATCCCATAGCCCTTATCGCGGAACCCGCTCAGCATCTGCAGAAAAGCCTGCACTTCGTGCGGTGCCAGCACGCTTGTGGGCTCATCGAAAATCATCACACGGGTCTGCGGATCCAGCAGAATCTTCAGGATCTCCACATGCTGCCGCTGTCCAAGATCAAGCTTCCAGACCTCTGTATCAGGGTTCACAGAAAGATGGTATTCCGCTGCGATCCGATTGATTTCAGCGCGAAGCTTCTTTTTATTGATCTTCCATCCGGCAGAATGGAGGGAAAGAAATACATTTTCCAGAATGGTGAAGGCCGGAACGAGCCTGAAATCCTGAAACACCATTCCGATGCCCTTCTCCCGGGCAATCGTCGGATTCCAGCGCTCCATTTTTTCTCCGTCAATATACAGATTTCCGGCAGTCGGCTGATAGACACCATAGAGCATCTTCATCAGCGTACTTTTTCCCGCACCGTTCTCGCCTGCTATCGCATGGATTTCACCGGCGTGGATTTCGATGTCAATCTCCCGGTTTGCCGTCAATTCTCCGAATCGTTTCGTGAGTTTTTCCGCCCGTAAAATCGGTTCCACTTGCCGTTCCTCCTGTTTTATCGTCTCTGCTCACTATAGATCACAACATGATTTCCATGCGGATCAAGCAGGGTAAACGCCCGCGTTCCGTCCTTGCAGCCACAGGGCTCCTGCAAAACCTGAACCAGCGGCCCCGCCTTTTTCATGATTGCCTCAAAGCAACTGTCTGCATCCTGTGCTTCAAACATCAGCGTCTCGTTCCCCTGCGGCATCGGATCCTTTCTGCAAAGTACCTCCAGCGTTCCGTCCCCGGATCCGATTACAAACTTATGTCCCCGGTCCTTTGTTCCGTAGTCCCAGGTATAGCATGCACGGAGCCTGAGGATATCCCGGTAGAATGCCAGGCTCTGTTCATAGTCCGCCACATCTACATACGCCACTGCGCGGTATTCACCACGGAACATCCCCGGAACCGTCGGCTGCCAACCATGCTGGTACTCCATCACATCACGGCTCCAGGAGAAGATCACAATCACGTTTTCATCCGGATCGAGCAGCTGGAACAGCCGGATCCCATACGGGCGATCCGCGATATGTTCATAAACATGCAGCCCCGGTTTTTTTGCCAACCGCGAATAGCAGTCATCAACATTGTCCGCCTCCAGCATAATCGTCGTCGGCCCCTGTGGAAGATCGGTGCCGGACGGACGCAGCTCTACTGCACCGCCTGCCGCAGCAAAGCGGCAGCCCTCCATTCCGCCGTCCCAGACCGGAACCAGTTCCAATGTCTGCTGATAGAAGTTCCGGCTCCGCTCCAGGTCTCTAACGCAGAGAACCGTCCGTACCTCTTTTTCAAAATAATCTCTGTGCTGCATGCTTCTCTTCCTTTCTTCCGTTTCGGATATCGACCCGAAATACATATATTTACTTGTAAACTTCTTAATAAATGACTATAATCAGCAAAAAAGCTGGAGGTGCTGCTTCTATGCTCCGTCTATCCTCACAAACACAACAATCCAGGGTGCGCGCACAGCTTGAACTCCTGCTGCGCAATGCAGAACCCGGCGAGCGGCTGCCCTCAGAGCCAGCGCTTGCAAAGCATTTCGACGTCAGCCGAACCACGATCCGGGAAGTCATGAGCCAGTTGGAAATAGAGGGCTTTGTCCAGCGCAGGCAAGGAAGCGGCACCTATGTGCGTCGTCAGCCGCTGCTGGAGGATGAAAGCCTGCTCCATTTTGTCGATTTTCCGACGCTGATCTCCAAGCAGGGACACACGCCCGCCATGCGGCAGCTCGGATTTGTGCAGCAGCGTGCAGGAGCTTTCTTTTCCACCCGTTTTCACATCGGTGAAGAAGATCGGATCCTCACCCGGCGCTGCCTGTACACGGCAGATGAACATTTTTGTGTACTGGCTGAAGACAGTTTCCCGCTGGCCTTCCTCTCGGAAGGTCAGTGTGTACAGCTGCTTGGGTCAAACAATACCGATCTGCGGCTTTTCCTTTTTCGCGCAACCGGCCGCGCCGCCTGTCAGGACGAAACCACAATCTCCGTTGCCCAACCGGAAGACTACCCGTTCCTTGAATCCCTGCTCGAGGACAAGCAGCATCCGCTGCTCTTTCTGAGCAGCATGTGTCTGGATAGTCACAATGAACCGTTTATCAGCTCACAGATCTACTCGGACACGGACTATATCAAATATCAGCTGAACCGCAGGATCGTCTGAACTCAGTGATTGCTGTGATACAGGTTAATCCGGTTTCCACAGGGGTCTTCAACGGCAAAGTACCGTGTGCCGTAACTCTGTGTGACAGGCTTGCTCACAATCCGGATGCCTTCTGCAGCCGTAAGCTCCCGATAGGTCTGATCGACATCTTCGGTTTCCAGATTGACGATCACAGGGCCGGTCTTTCTGTCATGTGCCTGACAGAGTACGCTGATTGTGCCGCGGCCGGCCCGGAATTTTGCGCCGCGATCCTGCGTTCCTTCGTCCCAGCTGTAATACGGCTCCTGGCCGAGCAGCGTTTGATAGAAGTCCCGGCAGGCAGAAAAATCCACCTCTTCGGTATATAGAAGAATTTGAATGTCCCCTGTAAATGCTGTCATGGTTTATTCTCCTTTTTTATAGACGCAGACACCATCAATGTATTTTGCACAGATATCCCGGTCATCCGACCTTGTAATCAGGCGCTCCATCCGTTCATAGGGCGTCCGCTGCACGCCGTCACAGAGACGGCTGTCATCCAGAATCACCGCATCAAAACAATATCCCGGCTCAAAGCTTCCGCTTTTCCAGAGTACGCCGCCGCCTTTTGTTGCAAGGTAGAACGCATTGGGCAGAGACAGAACTTTCCGCTGGTCCATATTTCGCGCACTGTTTTTGGAAGCCCAAAAGACCTTGGAAGCCAAAATCGCCTCAAACATCGTCCGGAACATATTCAGTGTGTTGCCGCCGCCGACATCTGTACCCAATCCGACTTTGATCCCAGCGTCCAGATAGTCCATGATCGGCGCCGCGCAGCCGCAGCTGTTCATGTTCGACTGCGGACAATGCGCTACCAGCACATTGCGCTTTTTCAGTGTTTCCACCTCTTCCGGGGATGAAAACACGCAGTGTGCCATCACGGCCTGTGTCTGTGGTCCAAGCAGCCCCGCACGGTCATAGGCCTGTGCATAATAGTCAAGATCCGGTGCAAGCTCCCGCACCCAGTCGATTTCATCCAGCCCCTCTGAAAGGTGCGACTGCACCGGGACGTGGTATTCTTCTGCAAGCTGTCCCAACTGCTGCAGGCAGCTTTCCGTACAGCTGGGAAAATATCGCGGCGTGAGAATCGGATAAATTGTACCAATTCCGTTTTTTGTCTCTTCCAGCCAAAGGCGGGTCTGCGTGATCGTCTCCTGTGTTGTTTCCAGCAGGCCCGGCGAAGAATTCCGGTCCATATTCACCTTTCCGACATAGCCTGCAAATCCGTATTTTTCCAGGACTTTCATGAGAATCTCTGTCGCTTCGCGGCTGGTCGTTGCATAGGCGCACAATCGCGTTGTCGGTGTAGCCAGAAGAGACTCAGCAAAACGGGTGTAGGCCTGTTCCGCGTACGCAATATCGTTAAATCTGGACTCATCGGGAAACGCATAGCGGTCAAACCATGTATTCCACTGGCCGTTCTCAATATTCTGCCCGATTCCCTGGAAGGACGCCTGAGAGGCATGGACATGGATATCACAGGTACCGGGAACGACGAATTTGCCGCCCATATCCAGGACATCGATCTGGCGGTATTGATCCGGCAGCGTGTCATAGGCTCCTGCAACCTTTTTTCCCTCGCAAACCAGATACGCATTTTCCATGATGGTAAACTGATCCCGCTGTGCGGTAAAAACCAGCGTCCCCTTGATTGCAAAGCTCCGCTCTGCACGATGTTCAACTTGGCTCATAGCATCCCCTACTCAGCATTTCATATAATTCTTGCTTGCATATTACCAGTGCTTTTGGGCAGTGTCAACAGGAACCGACTATCCCAAAAAATCTTTGGATAAATGCAAAAAAGCGCCCTGTTTCCCCTTCTTTCTTTTCTGTTAAAAGTGCAATTTGTACGACAACTTTCCAGTTTTTCAAAAGATGTCTGTCTGTAATCTTCTTGTTGCCGCCAGTCCAGCTTTTATCCAGCAGGAATCTGCGGCCGTCTTCCCCCCTGTTTTGAAAGCAGCATTCCGTCAACGCGCAGACTGCCGTTGGTTTTTTAATACGAGACCCAAGCAGAAAAAAATCTGCTGCCGCTCGGAATGGGCGGCAGCTTGCCTTTTATCAAATCATGCTGACATGTTTCAGTGTCTCTGTGATTGCTTTTTCCGCCGCTGTCCCCTATAATTGAAAGGCAAACGGTATGCAAGCTGCAAACTCAGAAGCGAAAGGAGCGCAACGACATGCAGTGCTCGCCGCCAACTTCGAAGAACACGCTCTCGCAGCCTCTTCGAAAGTGTTGGACGCCTTATGCCGAGCTGCAAAGGCGCAAAGCTGATGGACGGCAAGGTTTTCAAGGGCAGCGTCGGGCATCAGGAGCTTGCGGCGTGGGTTGAAGGACTTGGACTTTAAGGGGCAGACAACTCGGTATTTGTGAGGGTAATTATGATAAAGTTTTTGAATGATATCAGGAATGCAGAAAAAACAATATCTAATAATAAAAAAATTATAAATACTATAGCTGTATTGTTCCTTGGAATAGCTTTGGGGACTTTTTCAAAATTTTTGGATTTTCGTCAAGTTGAACTTCCCAGTGTGCTTATGGCAATAGATGGAGCATTAGATGTTCATAATTTCCTTGGACGTTTTGCAATCTGGGTATTGATTGCACTGTGTATTTCTATTTATAGCAATTCTGCAATAAGAGCAAGCATCAATGTTTTTGTATTCTTTGTTGGTATGGTTGCAAGCTACTATTTGTATTCAAACTATATTGCAGGATTTTTCCCAAGAAGTTATGCGATGATTTGGTTTGGATTTACAGCTGTTTCTCCATTATTGGCTTTTGTCTGTTGGTATGCAAAGGGGAAAAGCAAACTGGCATTTATACTATCAGCGCTGATTTTGGCAGTATTGTTCAATATGTGCTTTGTATATGGATGCTGGTATTTTAATGCAAAATCTGTTTTGGAAGTGATAGTCTTTATTATTGGACTTATTGTTTTGAGGAGAGACACATTGAGGAGTTCTGCGCTAATGGGAACGATTAGTATAGTTCTTGCAGTTTTACTTGATATGGTTATTCCATTTCATTTTGGATAAACAACTTCCAGTTTAACGAACAGGAGATGATGATCGCATGAAAATCCTACATGAACTTTCTTGGCTATGGGAAACGCTGGGCATTGCGCTTGTTGCTGCGGCTGTCTGCATGGCTTGCGCTGCGCTGATTGGCAAGGCAGCGAAGAAGAAGCTCGACAAAAAGGTGTTGGCGGTCGTAGGGGCAGCGGCATTTGTGGGCGCGATTCTGGCGGTCATTCTGATCGCCCGGACACCGATGCCGCTTTGACAGGATATCCGGGATGATATGATTCTGGATAACAGGTATTTATACGACATTCTGACCAAGGGAAAATACCTGGAAAGGATCCCGCTGGACAAGCTGCTGACCGGAGAAGAATAAGCGTCTGAGAAGACTTTAACAAAATCGCAGAAACGCAAAAAGCGATATTTGACGGGGAATAAGCGTGGCAAGCATCCATATGTATCAGGCACTTGATGCCATAAAGATTGAAACAGGCAATCAGACGGTACAGGAGATTCCGGATGAAATCTGTGTCCTGTAATAGAAGCTCCAATTTGTCAAGCAGAGCTTGCGTCGGAGTCATAAGCTGCGGATACCACACGGGAGAGAATCGCAATCAGATTCTCTCCCGTGTGGTATTTCCGCTCTATTCTCTGGGCGGCATTCTGCCGCAGGAATGCTTCTCCGGGCAAAAACCGATGGCTCTGCACTTTGGCATGAAGTAATGGCTGACTGTGTAGTCCCACTCCTCCGAGTAACCGCTCAGCTCCCGACATAGGTCGCTGAACAGTGCGCGGTATTCGTGATATGCACGGCTGCACATCCTCTGGCGCGACATATCCATGAGATTCCGCAGGTTGTGCTTGCAGACGATCCTCGTCTCCATGCCGAGCGGCAGCCCCATCGCGGAATCCTCGCGCGGGACGCCGAGCTCGTCCAGCCGGGCAAGATGCTTCTGAATTTCTGCCATCAGTTCATCGTAGACCGCCTTTGCGGCCGAACGCTCCGCAATGCTGGCCGGCGTCACATAGTCAAAGCCATGCTCATAGTTGATATAGCGCGTGCTGGCCTGCAGCCGCGTCGGCTGGCCGCCGATGTGCGTGTACCACTCCCGGATCACCCTTGCCGAATATCCCTCCAGCGTCAGATAGACATCCGGAAACTCAAACGTTCTTCCATGCCCGCTCTCCAGACAGTCCAGCCCTCTGCGATAGTTCTTTTTTTCATCCGCGGTGTCCGCACCCCAGCAGATCCCCGCCTCAAACCCGATCATCGTGATTGGGTTCTTGCATGTATAATTCTGTATGGTAATTTTCCCCATTATCCATTCCTCCTGTTCTGCACCAATGCCGTTATGCAATTCTGACAAGCCCCCAGCTGATCCAGTCCCATGCGCTTTCCCGTCCGCTCCGTTCGGTGATGACAAGCCGCTGCTGTTCGTCAAACTGCCACGCGGCGGCATCCAGACCGATATCCGAGGCCATCCACGCCGGGCGAAAGTTCTTTCCCGTCCAGTCGTAAATATCTATATGCTGCGACCAGCCCCAGTCCGGTCCGGTTTTCCAGAACGGCCGGCTTTTTCCGAACCGCCCCCATCGCCAGACGAGGAGCAGCAGCTCCGGCGCTCCGTCATGGTCGATATCGCACCAGAGCAGGCTCTGCACCTTCTGTCCTGCCACCGAGCGCCAGATCTCACTTCCGTCAGAGACTGCACGAAGCGTTTTTCTGTGCAGACTGAGCTGCTCCGGGCCTTCCTCCGCCGTACAGAAACAGTCTGCCTCCTGCCAGACGATCCAGCGCGGCAGGAAACAGCCCAGCCGCCAGAGGAGCAGGCCTGCGCCGCAGACAGCCGCCAGTACCGGAAGCAGGAGCCATTTTCTCACCCCTGCACCCAATAGCTTTGCGTCCACCACGGCTTCTCCGGCGTTTCATCCTGATGGAAGCGCCCGTCCGGCGACATCCATTCGCCGATCATCTGCCGCCATTCACTGTCTGTCAGCCGCGCGGACAGCGGCTGGCAAAACTGATAGAAATTATACACAACGCCGGAGGCAATGCGGAGCGCCCCCTCCACCGGCACGATCACATAGATCTGCGCCGGGCGGCCGTTCGCAGCCTGTAAGACCGTTCCGTTCGGATCCGTTGCGATATCCGTCACCAGAGACGCCGGGATCTCCCGTGCGTCGAGATACTCCGCATCTGTCCGGTCTTTGACGGCTTCGATCCAGAAATGCTCCAGCGTGCCGCCGTATTCCCGGATGAGGTCATATTCCTCATCCGACAGCCGCTCATTCCGCAGCTCCTTCCGGCTGATCGTCTCAAGACTCCGCGCGAGCGAAGCGAGGCGTGTCAGATTTTCGCGGTCAGCAGGATCCAGAATTCCATATGTCTGAAGCCCGTCTGCCGTCTGCTCTGCCAGTTCCGCGAACCGGCGATAGACCTCCGTCTCCGGTTCCACATAGCCGCGGTCATCCAGCTCCTCCGGAGGGCCGCCGCCCATCTCCGCCATCACCTGCTTGCCATAGAGTACCGTGTCGTGCTTGAGTTCCGTAAAGCTACCCGCGTAGGTTTCCAGCGCCTTCTTTTTCCACTGCTCCGTCGTCATGAACGACGGGTATCCGGCACCCTTTTCCACCAGAAGAGGATTGAGCGTGTACAGCCATCCCGCGTAGAGGCTCGCCGACCACAGCTCCTCCGGCGCGCTGCGCACTGCGCTTCGGAGCATCTGCATCTGCTCCGGGTAGTGTGCGTAAGCCGTATCGCCCTGCTGCGTCAGAATGGACAGCGCCGTCTCAGAGCCGAGCGCCGCCGGCATATCCAACACATCCGGCAGCATCCGCCGTTCTCCCTGTGCGTTTTCCCTGACCTTGTTGAACACCAGCTGCTGCATCACGGCGGCATCCAGCGTAAAACGCTGCCCCATGAAGCGGAAGCCCTTTCCTGCCTGTGCCAGATCGACGGTTCCCTCCGGGTCGATCACCGGGATGGAGTTGATCTGCGGCGCAGCAAGCGTCCTGATCTGTTCAGTATAGTGTTGATAGGCAGTCTCATCCGCGCGCAGCAGTTCCGTGTCTGGAATGGTGCCGTAGGCAGCCTCGATTGCCGGCAGATACTCATAATAGCCAAGATCGTCGCTGACACCCGCAAAGAATGAGGTCACGGTGTAGAGCTTTTCCCAGCTGTCCGACGCTGTGTCGTGCAGCGCCAGTGTGATCAGCAGCGCCGTGCGGTTCATATCCTCCTTCTTCTGCGTGAAATTGATCTGCCCGTACCACATCATCGCGCGGAAATACGCCTCCAGCGTCTCGTCGCCTTCATAGTAGCCGCGCGGCTTGAACTGGGAATAATCCAGAAGATCTTCCGTTACAGCACACGGGGCAATACCCTCTGCTGCATAAATGGCAGACAACTCCTGCGCAGCAACATCCTTCACCTGCTCTGGCACCTGAATCTTCGGATCCTGGAGCGCAGCACCCACCGCGAAATACGCTGTGCTGCGCTTTGCCGCATTCTCCCACGCTGTTCCGGTCAGTGCGTCCAGCTGTGCGGCAGATGCGCGCAGCATGTCTTTGCTCAGCGTTTGCAGCTGCGCGGCAAGCTGCTGCTTTTCCGTCCGGTTCAGAAGCAGGCTGAAATACAGATGATAGGTGTGCATCATGGAATCTACCGTTACAAAATTCGGGATCTGCAGATAGCGGTTCCATTCATAGCGGCCGAAAAACTCGGAATAAAAATCCGGCTCGACCACAAACAAATTCTGCGCAAGGATGGCTTTGGCCGTGTCGGAAAGCCCGTTCCACTCCATCCATTCCAGATTTGTGATCTCATGTAAGTCCCCGGATACACTGTAGTCCGGCACAGCTGCAGCCGTCTGCACGTCAGCGGCCGTGAACCTGAGAAACTGCTGCCGCGTTAACGGCTCCACCGGAACCACTGCCGCTGCTTCCCGCCTGTCCACCGTCAGTTCCTTCCACCGGGCTTCTTTTTTCCGCTGTGCAATCTGATACACAAGTACCGTGCAGGCCAGGAGCAGCGCCAGCACACTGGCTGCGATGGCAATCAGCTCCATAGGCTTGATTCTATGCCGGTTTCCACGTCCATGGGCTGCGGCAGCGCCGCAATACGGGCAGCTGCGCTCATATTCCCGGAGTTCTTTTCCGCACTTTGGACAAAACATGATACCGCCTCCTTTTCTGCGCTTCTGTTTCACCTCTTTTACAGTTCGAGCTTACCATACAACCGCAATTCTGGCAAGACAAATCCAGAAAAAAGGTTCCTGCCAGCCTAAGCTGCAGAAACCTTTTTCTTAATCTATTGATTGAATTTTCGCCGGTAGGCCGCAAAGGCCTCCCGGATCACCGCGACGGCCTCCTCTCTTCCGTGGACGCTGTCGACCTCCGCGTTGGTATCCGGCTCCAGGTGCTTGTAGACGCTGAAAAAATGGCTGATCTCATTGGAGACATGCGCCGGCAGATCGGACAGGGCAGAATATCCGTTGAACATCGGATCGCCAAACGGGATCGAGAGAATTTTGTCGTCCATCGCACCGTTGTCGCGCATGGTAAAATATCCGACCGGATAGACCCGCACCAAGCTCATCGGGCGAATTGGCTCGCTGCACAAAACCAGCACGTCCAGCGGATCGCCGTCATCGGCATAGGTGCGCGGGATAAAGCCGTAATTGGCCGGGTAGTGCGTCGAGGTGTAAAGGATCCGGTCCAACCGCAGCGCACCGGTCTGCTTGTCCAGCTCATATTTGTTTTTTGAGCCCTTTTCAATTTCGATCACCACCAGAAAATCCTCCGGCTGCATCCGCTCTGGGCTGATATCGTGCCATAAGTTCATCAGTCAACCTCCTTTTTCCTGCGCGTTCTTTTTTACGTTTATTGTATCGAATACAGCCCTTTTTGTCAAATAGCGACCGCCTCGCATACAGATGAGAAGCCAGACGGCTATCCTCTACAGCTGTACGCAGATCACTTTTCATGCTTTGTAGAAGCTGCGCATCATGTGATTCACTCCTGAAACAGTTTTTCTTCCACGGGCAGTTGCATGACTACGATTTGACTACTATCACCTGTAAAACCGAAAAAGCCGGTTTGTCCAGTGTTTTCAATGGTTCCGCAACAATTCAGAAAAGACGGACGTTTTCGCCGAAAGCTGAACATTCCTTGAAAACACAGCATTTTATCCGTTGATGCCTGAAAACTCCGACTCTGTAGGGGCCGATGCCTACATCGGCCCGCCTGGAAGTTGCGAATTCGCCGCAGATTACCGTAAAAACGGTGCAATCTGCCGGGTCGATGTGGGCATCGACCCCTACACCGAAACGGGCAGTGCATGCGTATGTGCCGCAGCTTTTCGCAAAATCAGCTGCACTCTGCCGGGCGGACAGAGTCGTCCACCCATACGAAGCAGAACGATATCGATCGTGATCGGACTTTTTTGACACGCTGAAACGCCTTGGCGTTATCCATGTTGGGCGCGGTCTTAAGAATCATGGCAGGACGCGGATTGACGACCGTACCGGAGGCAGGATAGTAGATGTTCAGCGGCTCGCCCTTGGCCATGGAGGAATAAGCGTTGTAGTCCACGCCTGCGATCAGAATGCCCTTTTCGCCGGTGGTAACAGCTTCGAGCGCCGCCTTGTTCGCGCCGGAAACAGTCAAGCCGTTGTCCGCCCAACTCTGCACGACTGCCCCGCCGTCAGCCGTACCGGTCACGAAGCCCGCAAGGAAATCCTTGCACGCGCCGGACTTTTCGGGGTCCGGAATGGCAATCATGTCCTTATTCTGTTCATCTGCCAACTCGGACCAGTCGGCGTTCAGTTCGGGAACAACGGTGGTATTGTAGATCACGCCGACCGCAGAGGCGCTGGAACCAAAGAGCATAGGCAGCACCGCACAATTCGGCAAGCAGATTCGGCGAGAGATTTTTCGTCAAGCCAAGATTTGAAAAGCGCAGGAATACTGTATGTATTTCAAGCTTTTCAAACCGCAGGATTGGCGGAAAAGATCCGCCGAAGCGCGCCGACGCAATTGTGCGGTGTTGCCCATATTGTCCTCGTCGATCCAGCCGTCGTTGACCTTATCGGCATTGGCGGGGGTATAACTCTCAAGCTGTCCGTCGGCCTTCATGCTGAGGCCATCGGACCACGAGGCGAGAATGACGACGTCAGCCACAGGGTTTGCCTGTTCGGCTTCGAGTCTTGCGAGAATTTCGCCCGTCGTGCCCTGGAACTGCTCGACCTCAACGCCGGTCTTTTCTGTGAACGCGGCAGCCAGCTTGTCGGCAAGACCGGCAGGACTCGGCATATAGACGGTGACCTTACCGGAAAGCGCAGGCGCTTCTTCGGCTGCGGCAGGTTCTTCGGCAGCAGGGGCTTCTTCTGTCGGAGTTGTTATGGTCTCGGCGGGCTGCGTCTGAGCAGGCGTTTCCAGCCCCGCAATCATCCGCAGCAGCGTCGTCTTACCGCAGCCGGAAGGCTTTTTGCAGTCTGAAGATCGTGCAGTACAACGCCAAAAATGACTTTTCTCAACCGCCTGCTGCGCAGATTTTTGACATAGCTTCCTTGACATCTGAGAGGCTTATTTTATAATGATGTAAAAAGTTGAATCTGGGAGAACGGAGCCGATGGAGGGCTATGTATGGGCGACAATTATTTTCTTCTGACAAATCTGCTGTCGGAGGACGAGCGCAAGGTGATCACCAGCATCACGGCGCACATTGAGCGCGGCGAGAAGCGCGTAGGCATCCAGCAGATCGCGGCGGAAAACTATCTGTCCACGGCGAGCATCGTAAAGATGTGCAAGCGGCTGGGCTTCGACGGCTACAGCGAACTCTACTACCATCTCAGCCGTCAATTCGCCGCCTCTGAAAAGCCGACGGAGGAGACACTGCGGAGCCTGATCGACAACTATTCCGGGGATCTCATCAGTGGCTTCTGCACGCTGCTGCACGAGCGCAGGCGGGGAAAAATCTTTACGACCGGCGAGGGCTTTTCCAACATCGTCGGAGCCTATATCGTCCAACGCATGTCGATCTGCGGCTTTATGGCTTTCAGCAACGTGCATTTTTACGACTACATGCTCTTTCAGGAAGCGCATCAGCGCGCGGACGCAGACGAGAGCGCAATCATGTTCGCCGTCAGCCAGAGCGGAGAAACCGAACCGGTGCTCAATGACGTACGCCATGCCAAACAGCATGGACAGAGGATCATCTCCTTCACACGCCGGAGTGACTCCACGCTTGCACAGCTTTCCGACCTCGTATTCGTCGTGGACGGTGCGAAGCAGACGCTGGCAGGCAGCCTGCCGAATCTATTCTTTGGGCATATCATCCTGATCTTCGAGGAACTGATGGCGCGGTTCTTCTCACCGGACCCGATTGCGCAATAAATACTTTTTTTACGCAAACGAAAAATTTTTTCCTCTGTGCATATGTTATAATTACAATGCGGAACGAGGGTTTGCTCCCCGCCGCAGTCCATCGCCCCAAGGCATCTGCCGGAAGGGCGGCACAAACAGAAACAGACAATCTTAATGGAGGAAGTATCAATGAAGAAATTTCTTGCACTTTTGCTTGCGCTCGTGATGCTGTTCGGCGTTCTGGCCGGCTGCACTGCAAAGAGCACGGACGCTACAGACAGCAGCGATCAGGCCGCACAGGACGCGCAGACACCCGCTGAATCTACTGACACTGCCGACACCGCTAACACCAACGATGCCGCAGAAACCACCGACACGGCAGCCAAGACCATTGAAACGCTGAAGGTCGCTTTTGTTCCCTCCCGCGAGCCGCAGGAGATCATCACTGCGACTGAGCCGCTCAAACAGCTGCTCAAGGACGAACTGGCCAAGGAAGGCTACGACGTCAAGGACGTTGAGATCACCGTCGGCACCACCTATGAGGCGGTCGGCGAAGGTCTGGAAGCCGGCACCATCGACGTTGGCCTGATCCCCGGCGGCACCTACGTTCTGTATGATGACGGTGCAGAGGTTATCCTGACCGCGACCCGCGACGGTCTGAGCAAGGACTCCGACAACGCCAAGGACTGGAACGACGGCCAGCCCACCGAGGCTTCCGACAAGCAGGCTGTCTCCTACCGTGCACTGTTCATCGCCGGCCCGTCCGAAAAGGGTCAGGAACTGGCCGCCAAGGTCAACGCCGGTGAAGAACTGACCTGGGATGATCTCAACAGCGCCAACTGGAGCGTCATGGGCACGTCCTCCCCTGCCGGTTACATCTACCCGGCTCTGTGGCTGCAGGATCGCTACGGCAAGGGCATTTCGGATCTGAGCAGCGCTGTGCAGTCTGATTCCTACGCCAGTGCGTTTGCCCGTCTCGCTTCCGGCCAGGTCGATGTTCTCGTGACCTACGCCGACGCCCGCCGCGACTATGCCGAACGCTGGAACACCGAGTTCGGCCGCGAAGGCTCCATCTGGGAAGAGACCAATGTTATCGGCGTCACCGCCCCGATCTACAACGACACCATCTCGGTCAGCAAGAACTCCGAGATCATGGATGCCGATCTGATTGCAGCCCTGCAGGATGCGTTCATCAACATCGGCAACACCGAAGAAGGCAAGCAGGTCATCGCCATCTACAGCCACAACGGCTATCAGAAGGCACAGGCTTCCGACTATGACAACGAGCGTGCCGCGCAGAAGCTCATTCAAGAGCTGACCGCAGCAGGCTGATAATCGAACTTTCCCAACGCGGGGAGGACTTGCACGGCAGATACCTTCCGCTGTGCGGGGCCTCCCCGCGCTTCTTATAGAAATGAGGACGCTTTATGATCGTATTTGACCATGTATCCAAAGTATATCCCAACGGCACGGTCGGCCTGGACGACGTCAGCCTGCGCATCGATGACGGTGAATTCGTCGCCATCATTGGCCGCTCCGGCGCGGGCAAGTCCACGCTGCTGCGTGCCGTCAACCGCATGCATCAGATCACATCCGGCACGCTGACAGTAAACGGCACCGATGTCACGGGCCTGTCCGGCAAGCGCCTGCGGCAGTTCCGGCGCGGGATCGGCATGGTGTTCCAGTCGTTTAATCTCGTCACGCGCACGAGCGTGATCAAAAACGTGCTCGCCGCCTGCGTGCCGGACATGCCGTTCTGGCGCGTGCTGCTGGGCGCGTTCCGCAAAGAGGACAAACTCAAGGCGCTCGAGTCTCTGGGCAAGGTTGGCATTCTGGACAAGGCCTATATGCGCGCGGATCAACTCTCCGGCGGACAACAGCAGCGCGTCGCGCTGGCGCGCACGCTGACGCAGGACCCGCATATCATTCTCGCGGACGAGCCGGTCGCCGCGCTCGACCCGGTGACAGCCAAGCAGGTCATGGAGGACTTCGTACACATCAATCAGGAACTGGGCATCTCGATCCTGCTGAACATCCACCATGTGGAACTGGCGCTGGAATACGCCGACCGCGTGATCGGCATCCGCGCCGGCAGGATTGTCTACGACGGCCCGTCGAAGCAGGTCGATCAGACGGTTCTGGATGCGATCTATGGAGAGGACGCCGTCTCGGAGGCTGCCGTATGAGCCTGTATGACCGCATATTCCGGCCCCGCCGCTATACGCTTTCCGACGGCACCGTCGTCGAGGAAAAGTGCAGCCGCGCGCCGCTGGTGATTTTGATTCTGGTGCTGCTGACGGCCGTATCCGTCCGCGTGACCGGCTTCAACTTTTCCGTTCTGGTGAAGAAGGGCAGCAAATTCTTTGACATTCTCAAGGCCATGTTCCCGCCCAATACCGCGTATTTGGGAAAGATCTGGCAGCCGCTGTGGGACACGATCAAAATGTCCTTCCTCGGCTCGTTTATCGGTGCGGTGCTGGCCGTTCCGTTTGCCATCGCCGCGGCCAGCAATATCGTGACGAACCGCGTCGTGGTGTTTCTGGTGCGCCTGTTTTTGAGTCTGGTACGGACGCTGCCGACGCTCGTCTGCGCACTGATTGCGACGTATATCTTCGGTCTCGGCACCATGGCCGGCACCTGTGCCATTGCGGTCTTTACGTTTGCCTATGTCGGCAAGCAACTCTTTGAGATCATTGAAACGGTCGATATGGGCCCGTATGAGGCGCTGGAGGCCCTCGGCGCGACGCGGCTGCGCGCGTTCGTCACCGCCATCTTCCCGCAGGTGCTGCCGACATATCTGTCCGTGTCCCTGTTCTGCCTGGAGGGCAACGTGCGCTATGCGTCCATCCTCGGCTATGTCGGTGCGGGCGGCCTGGGCCTTATTATGAACGAAAAGATCGGCTGGCGCGAATATGACAGTCTGGGCATGATCCTGATCGTGCTGTTTATCACCGTCATGATCATCGAAGGCGTCAGCCACGCGCTGCGCAAGCGCCTGACGTAAGGAGGAAACGGCCATGAACGGAAAAATTCTCAAAGCCTATGCCTCCGCGCCGAAGACTTGGATCTGGAAGATGATGGCAGCCTTTGGCATTGCGTGCCTGCTGGCATGGTCCGGCTCTGCCGTCAGGGTCAGCAATCCCACCGGCAACGGATTGGAGGTTGCGGGCAACATTCTCTCCGGCATCTTCCATCCTTCGGCAAAGCTTCTGTTCACGCTCGGTACGGACGGTGTGCCATATTTGCTGCTGGAAACCTTCTGCATCGCATTTCTCGGTACGATCGTCGGCGCGGTCATTTCGCTGCCGCTGTCGTTCCTGTCCGCAAGCAATCTGGTGCCAAAGGGCGTGGCGTTTATCGGGCGCGTGCTTATTGCGGCGATCCGCACCATTCCGGCCTTTGTCTACGGTCTGATGTTCATCCGCGTGACCGGGCCGGGCCCGTTTGCGGGCCTGCTTACGATGTCACTGTGCTCGATCGGCATGGTATCCAAGATGTTCATCGAGAGCATTGAGGATTTGGATAAGCGAATTTTGGAATCTTTGGACGCCGCGGGCTGCACGACCTTCCAGAAGATCCGCTATGGCATCCTGCCGCAGCTGACCGCAGACTTCACCTCCACGATCATCTACCGCTTTGACATGAACCTGCGCGACGCGACCGTCCTCGGTCTTGTCGGCGCGGGCGGCATCGGCGCGCCGCTGATCTTCGCCATGAGTTCCTACCGCTGGAACGAGGTCGGTGCAATCTTACTGGGGCTCATCGTATTGGTGCTCATCATTGAGTGGATCTCGGCAAAGATCCGCGTCAAGCTGGCAAGGGGGTAACGATATGCAGGAACGAAAGCTGACAATCCACTTTACCTCCGATCTGCACAGCTACATCTATCCCACGGATTACCGCAGTCAGAAGGAACAGGATCTCGGCCTGTTCAAATGCGCCAGCCAGTTTCAAAAGGACGGCAATACGCTCATCATCGACGGCGGCGATCTTCTGCAAGGCTCGCCGTTCGGCGCCTTCTGTCACGATACAGTCGGCAGCGCGGCGCAGTTTGCCCAGATCATGAACCGCTGCGGATACGACTATGTGACGCTCGGCAACCATGATTTCAACTACGGTATGCCGTATCTGGACAGCTATCTGAACGCGCTCCGGGCACGCTGTGTCTGCGAGAATGTCCGCTGGGACGAGGGCGACGTCCGTTTTCCCGCGCGCGTGCATATGCTGGAAAACGGACTGCGCGTCGGCATCGTCGGTATCGTCACCGATTATGTAAACATCTGGGAACGTCCGGAGCATCTTTCTGGAATCCGGATTGAGGATCCCATCCCTGCGGCCGCCGCAGCGCTTGCGGCGCTGAAGGGCAAGGTCGATCTGACCGTGTGCGTCTATCACGGAGGATTTGAGCGCGATCTTGCCAGCGGCCGGACGCTTTCCACGACACATGAGAACGTCGCCTACCGCATTTGCCAGGAACTGGGCTTCAACATTCTCCTGACCGGCCACCAGCATATGTCCGTGCCAGGCCAGATGGTTCGCAATACCTTCGTTGTGCAGCCGTCGGACAAAGGTCAGGAGTTTCTGCGCGTGGAAGTCTCTGTATCGGACAGCGGCGCGCAGTTTTCCAGCCAGACGATCCACGCAGGCGGCCCATGCTGCACAGAATGGCTCACGGAATTTTCAGAGATAGAGCGCGGTGCGCAGGACTGGCTCGATCAGGTCGTCGGGCATCTGGAGGCGCCGCTGACGCTGGATACGCCGCTGCACATGGCTGCGAACGGAACCCCGCTCGCAGACCTGTTTAATACTGTGCAGCTGGCCGCAAGCGGCGCGCAGATCTCCGTCACGAGTCTTGCCAACGACGCGGCAGGTCTGCCGCAGACCGTGCGCCGCCGGGATATTTTGAACGCCTATCCCTATACGAATACACTGACGATTCTGCAGATCACCGGTGCGGTCCTGCGCCGGGCGATGGAACGCAGCGCGGAATATTTCATCCGGAACGCAGACGGAACGCTTCGTATTTCCGATGCGTTTTTGAAGCCGAAGGTCGAGCATTACAATTACGACTACTATGCCGGTGTGCATTATGTCTTTGACTGCTCCCGCCCGATCGGTCAGCGCGTCACGGAACTCTGCGTAAACGGCCGTCCCGTCGCGGACGACGATGTTTTCACCGCCTGCCTCAGCAGCTACCGCGCCAGCGGGACCGGCGGGTATGACTGCTATGTCGGCTGCCCGGTCCTGCGGGAGATCGGCACAGAAATGTCCGACTTGCTGCTGGACTTCTTCCAGCCCAACCGCCCTCAGCCCACTTTCACGCACTGCGATTTCCGCGTGATCTGATGACAAAACCGGCGCACCATCCACTCGGGCGGTGCGCCGGTTCTTTTTGCACAGGTTCAGGGCCGGACCTGTTTTTCTTCCTGCTCGATCAGCTTCTTTTCCAGTGCAGACTGCTTGGCCAAGATGGCGTTGACTTTGTCGTAGAGGTCTTCGATCATGATTTCGGTCTTGAGATTGACCTTGTAATCATTCTCCGCGCGGCGGCGGTCTTTTTCCTCCTGCCGGTTCTGGCTCATCATGATGAGCGGCGCCTGAATGGCAGCGACGCAGGAGAGGACCAGATTGAGAAGAATAAACGGATACGGGTCAAAGGCTTTTGCAGCCAGAACCGTATTGACGACCATCCACAAGATCAGCACGCCCGTGAACGAAAAGATGAACGCCCAGCTGCCCGCGAATTTTGCGATCGCATCCGCCGCGCGCTGTCCGAGCGTGTATTTTTCCGCGGTGGGGCTTTCGGAAATTTTACTGTCTGCCAGCAGATTCAGAACTTCCTCGTCCGTCATATCGTGCCGGATGTCCTTGAGGACTTCCTTCAGGAGCCTTCGGTTTTCTTTCATGGGATTTGCCACTCCTTTTGGGGATTTTTTCTTATTATATTCCGTCGGCACGACCCGGTCAAGCACCGCACATTCTGCTTTTCACGTTTGTGCTTTCTGCACAAGCGGCAGGCTTCTTTACTGTTTCAGAAGCTTTTTTCCGACGATCCCAATGCCCGCCAGAATTTCCACGACGGAGAGCCCCATCAGGATGCCGGAAATGAAATCCCGCACATCGGTCCCTCCGACCGTCCCCGACATAGCGCTGCTGGCAATGCCGAGGGTGATAAGCGCGACGCCATAGAGGATCCCCTTCTGACGTTCGAGTTCCTGCGTGCGGTGCAGAAGGTCGAGGATCTGCGCATCGTCATAGACACGCACGCTGTCTTCTGCCGCATCCTCGCCGTCCATCAGTTCCGGGCGCGTCACATGAAGCGCGTCGCAGAGTTTATGGATGATGCTATAGTCCGGCATACATTTGCCGGTTTCCCACTTGTAGATGGTCGTTGGACACGCCGAGCTGCTGCGCCAGCTGCTCCTGCGTGAGATTTTGTTCCTTACGCTTGCACGCGATGTATTTGCCGATGGTTGTCTGGTTCATTTGGAATGCCTCCTGTTTCTTCGGATGCAGCAATTCTATCGAACATGCGGGGAATTTTACATCCCCCCGTGGTAGAATTTGAGGGAAATTGTATACAGCTTTTCATTATGATATCCTGACAGAAAGTTGTGACAAAATCTTGCCGAAAGCATGACCACGTTATGAATTTTCAGATGACGTTTTGGGCAGGAAGAAATCCGGGCCCTTCGCTTCAAACAGCAGAAGCGACACGCTCAGCAGCAGGTCGGCGTGCTTGACCGGTTCATCCAGCGGGATACCGAATTCCTCCTGCATTCTTCGGATGCGGTAGAGCACGGTGTTTCGATAGGTAAAAATCCGGTTTGTCCAGTGTTTTCAACGGTTTCTGGAATGTTCAGCAAACCAACAGCCGTTCAATCGCTGTGGGAATTTTCGTATGCTCTGCGGATGTCCTCCGGCAGGTGATTGGGGATCATCGCCGGGATCGCGTCCTCGTTGCCGTCTTTGATTGCCTGCTCATAATACCAGCATTTGAACTTCAGCATATCGAGCGTCCGGTTCATGCGCTCGATCTCCGCCTCAACATGCGTCCGCTGCGCCTTAAACATCGCCCTGCGCTGCGGATAGGTCGAAGGTCCCTCCACGCACCAGTCCATGAACTGCTTGATATCCTTAATTTCCATGCCCGCTTTTTTCAGACATTCGATCACCCGGAGCGCCTCAATCTCCGTGTCGCTGAATTTCCGGATACCGGATACCCGTTCCATGTGCGGAAACAGCCCCTGCTTGTCGTAATAGCGCAGCGTGGAGATGGGCAAGCCGAACATCTCCGCCACCTGTCCGATCGTGTACATAAAAAGCCTCCAAAAAATTTCTTGAAAAAGCTTGACCTAAAGTCAGGTTTATGTCTTATCATGAGTGTAGCACACCAGAAAACAAAACGCAAGGAGTGTTTTACGATGAATAAAAAGGTGTTGATTCTTTCCTCCAGCCCGCGCAAGGGAGGCAACTCAGAGACGCTGGCGGCAGCCTTTGCCAAAGGTGCGCAGGAGGCAGGCAATCAGGTAGAACTTGTGCATCTGCGGGAAAAGCAGTACGGCTTCTGTAAGGGCTGCTTTGCCTGTCTGAAACTTGGCCATTGCGTCATCAAAGACGATGCAGTAGAAATCGTATCCCAAATGCACGACGCGGATGTGTTGGTATTTGCCACGCCCGTCTACTATTACAGCGTCAGCGGTCAACTCAAGACGATGCTCGACCGCGCGAACCCCCTCTTTGACACAGACTACGCTTTTACCAAAGCCTATCTGCTGGCAACAGCAGCGGAGGATGAGCCAGGAACCGTGGAGGGCACCGAAAAGGCCGTGCAGGGCTGGGTAGACTGCTTCCCGCGCTGTCAGCTGGTGGAGACGATTTTCGCGGGCGGCGTAAATGATGTCGGCGAGATCGCCGGGCACCCTGCATTGGAACGAGCCTATCAGGCCGGAAAGGAGATTTGAACATGGAACAGCTGCATTTGACACAGGAATGGGACAAGGTGTTTCCCAAAAGCGATAAGGTCGATCATAGAAAGGTGACCTTTCACAACCGCTACGGCATCACGCTGGCAGCGGATCTGTACGCACCGAGGGGCGCAGAGGGCAAGCTGCCCGCCATCGCAGTCAGCGGCCCGTTTGGCGCGGTAAAGGAGCAGTCCTCCGGGCTGTACGCGCAGAAGATGGCGGAGTTGGGTTTTCTGACGATTGCCTTTGACCCGTCCTATACCGGCGAGAGCGGTGGTGCGCCCAGATATGTTGCTTCGCCCGACATCAATACCGAGGATTTCTGCGCAGCGGTGGATTTTCTGTCTGTGCAGGATCACGTTGACCCGGCGCGTATCGGCATCATCGGCATCTGCGGCTGGGGCGGTATGGCGATCAACGCCGCGGCCATCGACACGCGCATCAAGGCGACCGCCGCCATGACTATGTACGACATGACCCGTGTGACCGCCAACGGCTATTTTGACGCAGAGGATTCCGAGCAGGCACGCTTTGAAAAGCGGAAGGCGCTGAATGCGCAGCGCACCGAGGATTACAAAAACGGAACCTATGCGCTGGCAGGCGGTGTGGTCGATCCGCTGCCGGAGGACGCACCACAGTTTGTAAAGGACTACTACGCCTACTACAAAACTCCGCGCGGATACCATCCCCGCAGCCTGAACTCCAACGGCGGCTGGAATGTGACCTCCTCGCTGTCGTTCCTGAATATGCCGATTTTGCAGTACAGCAGCGAGATCCGCTCTGCCGTGCTGCTGGTACACGGAGAAAAGGCGCACTCCCGCTACTTCAGCGAGACGGCTTACAGCAAACTGACCGGCGACAACAAGGAACTGCTCATCATCCCCGGCGCGAGCCACACAGACCTTTATGATCAGATGGACGTGATCCCGTTTGAAAAGCTGAAGGTGTTCTTTGACGCGTATCTGAAATGAAGCGGATCGTTCTTTTCTGCCTGCTTGTAAGCGAAATGCATTCGCTTGCAGCCTGCGCCGCAAAACATGTTCCGGATGCCGACACGGTTACAGTCGAACTATCCGCAAACTAAAATCGTCCCGGTTTGCGCCATTTGTGCAGACCGGGACAACGTTTTCAGATTTCCAAGCTGCTCTGCATGATCTGACTGTTCGTTTTCTTGTTCTTATCAACGGCGTGGTATAGATGTCCAGTGCAGTCATCGGTTGGCTGTGATCGGGGAGCCCCGCGACTGTGCCGACGTCTGTGCCGCTGGCAATGAACAGGCTTGCCGCCGTGTAACGCAGACTGTGGACATTCAGGTCAGTCGGCAGATCGTTTGCTTTGAGGATTTTCTTATGCTGCCAAAAATGATACAAATAGGTGCCGCAGTTATTGGCGTGCAGGCCGTAGGACCCATAGGAACTGAACATTCCCCGCTGGTCAGGAGCCACGGGCTGCAGGGACACATTATCCTACCCGCTGGGGCGCGATGCTTCTTTGCTATTTCTGTTTCAATTTTGTTTTAATTTGCTTGCACAGCAGTTTAAGCGCGTCTTTTATCATGGTATTGTCCAAGATAGAAGACGCGCTTATTTTTGTCTGGAGGTAAGACTATGAAAGAAAAAATTATGCGCTGGAATTACAAAAAGGCATTCATCACAATCGTTGTGCTTGCGGTGGTGCTGGCACTCGTCAGTGTGATCGCAGTTCCGCTGAGCCTGTCGCAGCAAATCCGCGACGCGCACGCGTGGGAGCAAACGTTGAAAACCGAACGGCTGCAATCCGGCGAAAATCAGTCGGAGCACGCCGGCGAACGGGAACACGGCGATTGGGAGAAAAATATTACGCCGCTGTCGGTTGGTCACTTCGTGCTGTTCGGAAGTTTAATCGTTTTATGGCTGGCGCTCGGCGCGGTGTACTGGCTGCTGGTGATGGCATGGTTGTACAAAAGCGCAATTTGCGAGGGCATGAACAAGTCGCTCTGGCCGATTCTCGGCTTGTTCTGCAATATTTTTGCGGTGTTTGCCTTCCTGATCGTCCGCGACCGGCCGGGTCGTGTCAAGCCGGAGGGTGGAATCGCGCAATGAGAAGCGAAGATCATCTGGCGCTGGGACTGTATCTCCTGTCACAGAGGAACAGCCCGCAGCTTCGGCGGCGCTGCATCGCATTTCTGATTGGCTGCACCGAGCCGGACTGCAACCAGTTCAGTTATCTGCGCGGCATCGTCCATCACCGCAAGTTCCGCGGGCACAATGCGGAACACAGTATGGAACCAGACTGCCGGTTTATTTTCGCCGCCTGCTCGTCGCTTCTGCGGCAGGAACTGGAGCGCATCCCGGCGGAAGCCGTGCAGCCGGATAGCTTTGCGGCGCGGTCTGGATTCTTGCGGCGGGTGTTCTTCTGGCGACGAAGAAATACCGGAAGCACGGCGCGTTTTTGCTGGCGGGTCTGGCAGTCGGTGTCTTGGCCGGCAATCTGACACTCAAGCCGCTCATCGCAAGACCTCGCCCCTGCTGGTTAGACGAAAGCGTACAGCTTCTCATTGCCAATCCGACGGATTACTCGTTCCCGTCTGGGCACACGCTCTCGTCTGTCATCGGCGCAACCGTGCTGACGAAGGCAAACCGAAAATTTGGCTTTGCAGCGATTCCGCTCGCGGCGCTCATCGCGTTTTCAAGGCTCTATCTCTACGTTCCTTTCCCGACTGACATCCTTGGCGCAGCCGTGTTGGGCATGGCAATCGGACTTCTGACCTGCATAATCGGAGACAAGATCTGGACCGCGCTTGCAAAAAAGGGCGTGTTTCTGCGCGCACGGTGAGAAGGTTGTGTTGAAATACCGGGCAGGACGCGTATATGCGTTCTGTCCGGTTTGCTTACATGTACGGAACAGGTGCTTGCAGCGAAGTTGATGCAGATAATTCAGAAATACAGTGACAAATAGGCCAGGCTTGTTGCATGCAGTACATATGCCCTACGCCTATTTCCAAATCGAATTGCGGTAAGCGGACGGCGTTACGCCGAAGGAGCGTTTGAATACCTTTGTGAAATAGCTGAAGTCCGTATAGCCGACCGCTGCGGCAATGACGCTCAGGCTTTGATCCGGCTGTTCAATGATCATACGCTTTGCCTTTTCCATGCGCACGTCTGTCAAATAGCTGCACGGAGAAACGCCCTTATATGCCTTGAAGATCTTGCTGATATACGAAGGAACAAAACCGAATTTCCGCGACAGGAGTTGGTTCGTGATATCCGTTTGGTAGTTTTCGCGGATATAGAGATCGATCTCATGCGCGACGCGCGCGGTGGCGTTCGGCGACTCGCTCTGCGAAAAGAGCGCGGCAAACAGCGCAAGAACAGAACGGCAAAGCTGCTCCTGATTCTGATACCGGGAGAAGCACCGCTCCATCTGCTCCCCCCACTTCTGCGGGATCTGCGCGCCTGGCAGATGCTGCGCAACACTGATATATTGAAATTTAAGCCCATTCAGCATGCTCAGGCATGTCGCGTTTTCCGCGTAGGCCTTTGCCAGAAGCTGCCGCAGCCGCATCTGGCAGAGTGCCGGGTCCAGGCTTTCGGCGCTGCGGATCAGTGTTTCATCGACAGTAAACGGCGGCGCATCCGTCCCGGTATTTGCATGCTCCCACCAGAGCGCGAACTGCATTTTGCCGGGTTGGATTTGCTGGCGGATCTGCTGCCGGAGTTTTTCGGCAAGTTCCGGCAGTGTCTGCGTCTGTCCGGCCGGAGCAAGGAGGAAAAACACACCGGGAGTGGTGGCGGAACAATCCCGACAGGCCGCCTGAAACAGGATACGCACCGTCTGCACCGCCTCCTCGCGGGTCTGCGCGTACAGCAGCAGGTATGCAAGGCCGAACCGGCTGCCGGCAAAGACGCTGTCTACGTCCAGCCCGGATTGCTTGACGTATGCACGCAGCGCGGCGGCGTCCGTGCCCTTGTCTCCGGCGCAGAAGGGATAGTTCCCGAGGCAGGCAGCCAACAGGTATGCCTCCGCCTGCATCTGCGGCAGTGGAGACGGCTTCTGCAGTGCAATATCGAGTGAAAAGCTGCCCGCCTGCAGATCCAGGGCCTTTTCCAGCAGATCCAGCGTCTGCTGGCACTGTGCCGGAAGCAGGGGCTTGAGCAGATAGTCAGATGCACCGTACTTCATGGCAGTCCGCGCATAGGAAAAGCTGCTGTAGCCGCTGATGATGACTGTCTTGATCCGGATGCCGCGGGCATCCAGCGCTTGCAGCAACTCCAGGCCGTCCATATACGGCATGCGGATGTCGGTCATCAGCACATCCGGGTGCAGCGCTTCAATCATGCGCAGTGCGGCTTTGCCGTCTCCGGCGCAGCCCGCGACCCGGAAGGACGTATGCTCCTCGACCATGGCTGCGAGCGCGCGGCGAATTTCGCTTTCATCCTCCGCGATCAGGACGGAATAGACTCGTTTCATAGCAGCTGCCCTCCCACTCTTGTGATGCTGACGCCGTCCTTTGTTTCAACCGTAAAGCTAATGTTGTTGTTATCAAGCAGCCGCAGCCGCGTGATAGAGTTCAGAAGGCCCAGTCCGCCAAGATGCAGATGGCTGCGGCCGTCGAGAATGCTCCGGTAGATCTGCTCACTCTTTTCCAGCGTGTCGTTCAGTGTTTCCTGCGGCAGCGCAGTTCCGTTATCCTGAATCTCGATCATCCACTGCTTCTGCTCAGAGAACACGCGGATGTTGATGAACCACGGCTGCGGCGTGTCCCGGAAGCCGTGCTTGAAGCAGTTTTCCACAATCGTCTGAATCAGCATGCGCGGCAGGGGAATATCGGCGCAGTCCGGCTGACAGGAGGTCTGGAAAAAGAAACCGTCAGAATAGCGGATCTGCATGAGTTCCATATAACAGGTCGTGTATTGCAGTTCTGTCTGGATTGTGCCAAACAGTCCGGAATAGTCGGCAGCGTAACGCAGCAGCTGAGAAAAGCTGTCGCAGAGCCTGATCACAGTCTGCGTTTCGCCGTTATACGCGCAGGCGCTGATATTGCTGATGATGTTGTAGATAAAGTGTGGGGAGATTTGCGACTGCAGCGCAAGATACGATGCCTCCTGCTCGTTGAGCCGGGCCTCAAGCATCTGGTTCGTCGTGGATTTAAGCTTTTCTGTGATCGCGTTGTAGGCGTCCTCCAGAAATTGCAGATCGCCGCCCCGGAAGGAAATCTGCAGTCCGTTCTCTGAATCCGTCCAGGAGAGTGACTGCAGCGAATCGACAAGTTCGCTAAGCGGCTTTGTCAGCCGGTGGCTGATGAACAGGCCAAATCCGATAGACAGCGCACACAGCAGCACGCCGCAGAGCACGACCAGCGCAATATACGGAAACAGCACCCGGTCGGAATACGGTTGCAGCGCAACGGCGTACAGTCCCCATTTATCCGACCGGGAAACGGCATAGAGATACTGCGCGTCCGCGGCCTTGTGAAGCCGACCGGACTGTCCGGCACGGAGCGACTCCAGGCAGCCCGCTGCCGCATCGATATCCGCCTGCAGCGCTTTCGCCGAGGACAAAAGCAGCGTCCCCTCCTGATCGAACACGCAGATTGCCTGATCGCTGGTACTGACCTCACAGCACAACTGCAGCTTTTCCACGCGCTTCAGGATCTGCACCTTTCCAAGCACCTTCTTGGTGTTGTAATTGATGTAATTCCGGGTCAGGGAAATATACGAGTTGCTGTCGTAATAGTCCGTCGTCCAATAAGCGTCGTGCGGCCCGGAGAGAACCGCCGTATTGGCGCCGCCGAGTTCCTCGTCAAGCTGCGCAAGCAGCCCGTCTTCCATGGAGGCCTGGATCCTGCCCCAGAAGCACTGGGTATAACGGTTGGAAATAAAAGCATTCCGGTTATACAGATTGACGGTGGTGTCGCTGTTGCTCGTGCTGACGATAGAAAAGATCCGGCTGCGCACAGTGTCCTGCATAGAGTAGTGCTCCTCGAAATACTCCGACTGGCCGGTGGAAGCGGCGGCGTCCTTCATGGCTTCGGAAATTTCCGAAGAAAAGAACAGACGCGCGGAGATTCGGTCCATTTCGTCGAACGTCATTTCCAGCTGCTGGACAGCAGCGTCACCGACAGTCTGAAGCAGAAGGCCGCTTTGCCGCAGCGAACTGTCGCGGTAAAACTCAGCCAGTACCACGCAGGCAACCGCCGTAATGAACGCCAGAAGCAGGGAAAAGCAGACGGAAATTTTTGTGTTTAATCTTGCATTTTTTAACATAAACATGCCTCATATCCAGAGTCGAGAAGTACTTTTATTCTATCTGTCTCTCCGGAACAATGCAATCATCTGTTTTCTTTTTTACCAAACTGGTTTAAAATTTTCTCTGCCATTCGCGGCGCGGGCTTCCTATAATAAAGCCAACAGGCACGAACCCGTGCTGAAAAAACAGGAACAGGAGAAAAGAAACATGAAAAATACCATGGCAATGAAGCTAATCTGCATGCTGCTGTGTGTCGTGATGCTGGGCGCAATGCTCGCCGGCTGCGCATCCGGCAAGCAGGAAACCGCACAGACGCAGCCTGCCGCCGCAGATCCCGCAGCCACGTCTACGCCCGCGGCAGAAACGGATGCACCCGCAACTGAGGAATCGCCCCTGACCGGCACGATCTCGATCATGAGCACGAAGGATTCCTGGTATCCCGGCTTTGACGATGTATGCGAGCAGATTGAAAAGAACTACGGTATCGCGGTCGATCTGACGCTGGTCGATGACAGCAGCATGGGTGAAATCCTGGGTGTCAAGTTCTCCACCGGCGACGCCCCCGATATCTTCCTGCAGAACGCACCGCAGGTTGTCGAGCAGTATGACGCGCCCAACAACTGCGTGGTGCTCGACAATGAGCCCTGGGTCTCCCGCTGCACCGACGCGGATTATCTGCGCTACAAGGGCGACGGCCATATCTACGCCATGCCGGTCTATCAGCCGTCCAGCTTCTTCGGCGGCGTGTATTACAACAAGGAGGTCATGGCTGACTGCGGCATCACCGACCCGAACCCGCAGACTTATCAGGAGTTCCTTGACATCTGCCAGACCGTCAAGGATCACGGCTATACACCTATCTGGATGACCGATCAGGACAGCTGGACCACGCAGGTCTGGACAACCGTCGGCTGGGGCGTAGCCCTCGACGCGAAGAAGGACACCATCTATGACGACCTGAACACCAACAAGGTTGACTTCCAGGATGTTCCCGAGATGGTTGACGTACTGCAGAAGCTGCAGGATCTGTATACCGCAGGCTACTGCAACGCAGACCACCTCTCCTCTCCGTATGCCAGCGGTCAGGTCGCCATCGGCGAGAAAAAAGCCGCAATGGTCATTCAAGGCGAATGGTTCGTCTCTGCTTGCCAGGCCGCATATCCTGACGTACAGCTTGGCTCGTTCGCTATCCCGTTTATCGACGGCGCTGACAACAAGATCGCTATCGGCGCATTCGTCCTTGGCGGCTATGTCTGCAAAGGCGAAAACGAGGAACTTGCCAAGCAGTTCCTGAATTACTGGAGCCAGCCGGAACAGATGGCGCTGATCTATGCAAAGAACGATGTCTATCCCGCCTTTGTTGACTGCGAGGGCAACAAGATTGACCCCAGCATCGAGAATCTGGTTGAAAACTACGTCAAGACCGGCAGATACACCTATGAGTTTGACTCCTACTTCGATTCCGCGCGTCCCATCATGACCGACTACCTGTTCGGCAACATCGTCGAGTGTGTGGCCGGCAGCAAGACGCCGGAGCAGGCGCTCACGGACTGGAATATCAAATTTGAGCAGTATATGGCTGAAATGGAATATGACGGCTTCTGATGCTTCCGGCAGCCTGACAGTCAAATAGAACATCTGAATCATTCCGCGGCCGGGGAGTGCAGCCTCATTCCCCGGCCGCACAGCTATTCTGAAGGAGACGGAAGCAAATGAAGCAAAAGAAAAAAGCCAGGCCGCGCGGCCGTCTGGAGCATCAACTCTACCCCCGCTATCTGACGCTGCCCGCGTTTATCCTGTTTACGGTATTTTTTATCCTGCCGATTCTCGGCGGTGTTGGGATTTCTCTGACGAATTGGACGGTCAGCCGTCCCAGTATTACCCGCTTTGTCGGGCTCAAAAACTACATCACCATGTTCCAGGACGACGACATTCTGCTGGCCTTTAAAAATACGGCCATCTTTACAGTTGCGATCGTAATCCTGCGCAATCTTTTCGCCATTCTGCTGGCGCTGGCGCTTGTCAAAAAGCTGTACACCAGAACGTATCTGCGTACAATTTTCTATATTCCTGCCGTTTTGAGTTACGTCGTCGTCGGCATCATGTTCACCGCGATGTTCCAGATGAACGGCACGTTCAACCAGATCCTGAACGCGTTCGGGATCCCGTGCACAAAGGAATGGCTCGCGAGCGGCGACACGGCGCTGCTCATGGTCATTGTGGAGGACGTCTGGAAATGGACAGGCTTCCATATGATCATCTATATCGCGGGACTGCAGGCCATCCCGACTGATCTGTATGAGGCGGCAAAGATCGACGGCGCATCAGCTGTGCGCACCTTCTTCAGTGTGACGCTGCCGCTGCTTATCCCGTCTCTGACGATCAACGTCACGCAGGCGATCATCGGCGGCTTCCGCGTGTTCGAGCAGGTGCTCACACTGACAGACGGCGGTCCGGGCCACCAGTCTACGGTCGTCAGTATGATGGTCTATGAGTATTTCGGCCGCGGCTTTTACGGAAAATCGACCGCGATCAGCATGATGCTCTCGGTCATTGTCCTGTTCGTCACGCTTGCTGTGCGCGGATATTTCAACAAAAAGGCGGTGAGTTATTGACATGCGGAAGTCCAAAAAGCTTCATCCCGGCAATCTGCTCCTGGAATTCATCCTGCTGCTGGCCAGCCTGCTGGTCGTTATCCCGCTCCTAGTTGTGATTTTCGGCTCACTCAAATCACAGGCGGAGGCAATGCGGTTCGATCTGGCACTGCCGTCCGAGTTGCATCTGGAGAACTTCGTCAAGGTCGCACAGAAGGGAAACGTCCCGCTGGCCTTCAAAAACAGCATGATCGTGACAGCGGCCGTCGTACTCGTCGTGACGCTCTGCACATCGCTGTCCTCATTTGTGATTGCCCGGCGGAATGACCGTTTTTCCAGCTTTCTATCCGGCTATTACTCGCTGGGCCTGATCGTGCCGTGGGCTATCGTCCCGACGGTCCTGCTGCTCAAAATCCTGCATATCCAGAACACACAGCTGGGGCTGATTGCCGTTCTGATTGCGCTGAATATCCCATGGGGCAGCTTTATCATCACCAACTTCATCAATACCATCCCGCGTGAACTTGACGAGGCCGCCGCAATCGACGGCTGCGGGCCGCTGACGTTGTTTTTCCGCGTCGTGCTTCCGCTGCTCAAGCCGGTCGTGGCAACCAATACGATCATCGTCGGCATGGGCGCGTTTAATGAACTGCAGGCGCCGTTATATCTGCTCAGTTCCAGTGCCCTTACGACGCTGCCGCTGACAGTCTACAATTTCAAGGGTCGGTATTTTTCGGAGTGGAACCTGATCTTCGCAGATCTGCTGCTCGTGGCGCTGCCGATGGTGATTCTCTATGTGATCTGCCAGAAATACATTGTCTCCGGTGTTACAGCCGGTGCGGTCAAGCAGTAAAGGAGGGGGCTTTCATGGATCAGAATTTGACCTGTGTCCTGCACGGCACAGCGGACGGCTGGCCGAACGCCGTATGCGGAGAACTTGCGTTTTCCTGGCTCGCGGAGGGCTGCGCGGGATGGCAGCAGGCATACCGGCTGTGCGTCATGGAAAACGGCAGGCCCGTCTGGGATACCGGATGGACAGAAAGCCGCTGCTCTGCCAGTGTGGAATACACCGGGCCCATGCTGTGCTGGAACAGGGACTATACGGCGCAGGTTTGCCTGCGCACATTACTTGGGCAGGAACTGACCAGCGCACCGCTTCATTTCTCTACAGCACTCGACCCTTCGGCAGACTGGGACGCAGATTGGCTATGCTCCGGCTTTGTCCTGCCAGGTACAACAGCACCGATGTTCCGCAAGCAGTTCCGGCTGGACGCGCTTCCGGCGCGGGCAAAGCTGTTTTTCTGCGGACTTGGTTACCATGAGGTCTATCTGAACGGCCGGAAGGTCGGCGATCAGCGCCTGAGTCCGGCGTGGACAGATTACCGCAGGCGCGTCAATTATGTTGTCTATGATCTGCTGCCGTATCTGCGCAGCGGAGAAAACGTCATTGGCGTCATGCTGGGAGCCGGATGGTACAGCAATGAGGAATCCAAACCGCGCCCGTGCTTTACCGCGCAGCTGCATCTGACGATGCCGGACGGCACGCAGCAGATCCGCCGCACCCGCGTGCAGGACGGCTGGCAGTGCTGCAAGACGCCATTTCTCACGCAGGCGAGCATTTATATCGGTGAACGGATGGATGCCCGGCTGGAAGAACCCGGCTGGACGGAGCCTGACTTCGTGTCCCGGCTGGAATGGGGGCCGGCGCTGGAATCGGAACCGCCCGAAGGCCGGCTCGTTCCGATGCGTGTCGAGCCGATCCGCGTAGTCAGCTGCCTTGCTCCCTGCAGTGTCCGGCAGCTGCCGTCCGGCGCGGCGGTCGCGGATTTCGGACAGAATCTGGCGGGTGTTGTACAGCTTCGGATGCACGGGCTTACACCAGGGACATGCGTCACGCTGCGATTTTCCGAGGTCATAACGCCGGATGGTGAACTAAACACAGAAAACCTGCGCACAGCGCAGCAGTGTGACGTGTATCTTGCGCGCGGCGGCGAGGAAACATATTGTCCTCGTTTTACCTACCACGGCTTCCGTTATGCTGAAATTTCCGGGTTGCCGGATCCGCTGGCGGCGGAGGACGTCTGCGCGCTTGTGCTGCGCAGCGACGTTGCTTCGCGCGGCAGCTTTGACTCTGGTGAGCCGCTCATCAACGACATTCAGCGCATCTGCCGTTGGACAGAGAGCAACAATCTGCACAGTGTCCCGACCGACTGCCCGCAGCGCGACGAGCGCCTCGGCTGGCTGAACGATCTGACCGTCCGTGCGGAGGAGGCCATGTTCAACTTTGAGATGGACTCCTTTTATCGCAAATTCGTAACCGATATGCTGGACGCGCAGGGCAAAAAGACCGGCGCGATTACCGACACCGTCCCCTACGTCCGCTATGGCTCGCAGCCCGCCGATCCGGTCTGCTCCAGCTTTCTGCTGCTGCCGTGGATGCTGTATCAGCAGTACGGAGACAAGCAGACACTGCGATCCGCGTATCCGGGTCTGCGTGCGTGGACCATGTATCTGACCCGGCAGCGGGAGGACGGGATTGTCTGCTACAGCTATTACGGCGACTGGGCCTCACCGGTCGGCGGCAGCGTGCGCGGCAGCTACGGCTCCGGTGCAGTGTCGAGTATCACGCCGGGCAGGCTGATCTCCACGGGGTATCTGTATCTTAACTGCATGCTGCTGGCGCAGATGGCGGATGTCCTGATGCTGGAAGAGGATCATGCCTACTTCCGGGAACTGGCTGCGCAGACATGCAGCGCGCTGAACAGAGCCTTTCTGAACCGGGAGGGCGGCTTCTATGCAGGCAATTCCCAGGCTGCCAACACGTTCATGCTCTATCTCGGTGTTGTCCCGGAGCAGTTCCGGGCACAGGTGCTTCAAAATCTGATCCGCGATATCCAGCAGCACGATACGCATGTGACAACTGGAAACCTCTGCACACGATACATTCTCGATGTCCTGGCGGATAACGGCGAGATCGACCTTGCCTATGCGCTCGTGACGCAGACAGCCTATCCGAGTTGGGGGTATATGCTTGCCTGCGGCGCAACGACCGTCTGGGAACGCTGGGAATACGTCGATTCCGGCGAGTTGGTCGGCATGGCCTCGCATGACCACCCGATGTACGCCGCGGTCAGCGGCTGGTTCTACCGCTGCCTGGCCGGGCTCCGGCCAGACGCACCCGCATTTTCCCGTTTTACGCTCCAACCCTACTTCCCGCGTGAACTGCCGGAGATCCGATGCACGCTGCACACGGTAAAGGGTGAGATTCGAGTGGAGTGGACGCAGCGCGGCGGAGAGGTCCGTCTGTTGGTGCGGATCCCGTTCAATGCCTCCGCCGTATGGAAGCCGACACTCACCCTGCGCAGGCTTTTGATTGACGGTGCTCCCGCGCCGGACGCGGCGGAGTACCCGCTGGGTGCAGGCACACACAGCATAGAATTTGAAAGAAATGATCAATAAAAAGGAGAATATAACAATGAAACTGGTCAAAGACAAGCAGATCCTGGTTGCGGCAGATTTCGCCGGCCTTGCGCTGAAAGATGCGGTTGTGCAGCATCTGAAGGAACGCGGCTGGACCGTCACAGACGTCGGTATGAAGGCCGATGACACCGGCACTCCCGAGATGTATCACCGCATTGGCCTGCGCGCGGGCGCAATGATTGCCGAGGGTGAGTTTGAGCGTGCGCTTCTCTTCTGCGGAACTGGAATGGGTATCCATATTGCGGCGAGCAAGTGCCCGCATGTCCATGCAGCCGTCTGCGAGACGGTCCCAGCCGCGCTGCGCTGCGTGACGGCCAACAACTGCAATGTTCTTGCGATGGGTGGATTCTATGTTGCCCCGCGCACCGGCATGGCGATGGCCGACGCATTTCTGGAGCATAAGCTCGGTGACGGCTATGAGGACTGGGACGGCTTCTATGCGTTCCATAAACTCGGCTATGACGAGTTGGAACATTTCGACTATGAGGCCTATAAGGCAAACGGCTTTGAGATTCCCAATCCCGGCTGCGCACCCCTCGGCCCTGAACCGCTCGGCCACGCTTATTAAAGATTCCCTGAAACAACGCATCGCACAGGAGATTACCGGAGTGCTGAACACCGTGTGATAGAAAAAGTAAGATCATCACCACGCAGGAACTGCCGACTCCGTGCTGAATATTATTACGGAAAGCATGGTATGGTGATAATGAAAGCGCGGCGGCTCTGAACATCAGAGCCGCCGCTTCGGATACCCTTCACCGGTCAATGGCACTATCTCTTCCGACAATCATGGCAGAGTCACTCAGCATCATCGTTGCAGCACGCTGCCTGGACCCGAAGATCGTCTCCGCGGTCTTCACATACCGCATATCGGCAAATCCCATGCCCTTCAGCTTTTCAGCACCTGCCGTCAAATCTATACGAACGGCACATCTTCAAGTTCAGGCAGCACCCAAAACCGACTGTGTCCGACCCACAGCTTGTCGATCACAACACTGTCGTAGATATTCATGACTTTGAGAAACAGCAGGGCCTGCCAATAAGCTTCACCAAACTTGGAAACGCTGTTCCTTACTCCAATGATCAGCACAGGAGCGGCAAGCACCACGATATAAAACGAAATCATAAAGCGCCTCCGTTTCCGGTTCATCGTATTGCGGTCGATCAGTCCCCTCTCGATGGCCCGGTCCTGCAGCGCTTTGGCAAAAAGAACAGCCCATTGACTGCACCGCCGATCACAGCAACTTTTACCATTGCGGTGAACAGCAGACAATCACGCAATACTTGCCGTACGATTATCGCTTTTTCCAGTCTGTTCGTCAGTTAGGTAATGATGCGCTCCATATGTCTATTCTCTCACTGCATTCAGAAAACTGCGGATTGTACGAATATAACCGTCTGTTTTCAGCACCGTTGACAGATGGCCGCCCGAAACATAGGAGATCTGCGGATTGTGCATCCACATTTCGAGCGTATTCATCCCGCCGTTCAGGAACACAAGCGTTTTACCGTCAGCTTCCCCTTCCAGAATATAGCGATATCTCGCGCCGCCAACGGTTATCTCCTCGCACGGATGCGTGGCCGTAAATGCCTTTAGCGTCAGCTGACAAGGGCACACATGGTTTTCCCATGCCTGAACAGCAGCTGGCCGCGTTATCCTCGTTGATGGGCGTCAGCCCATCTGCCTCGTCTGCCTTGCCATCTGCTGTCCATGCTCCGGGAAAACTCGAAGACCCGCCGGGCGCTCCGGCGCGTTTTTCGCAAGGCAGAGGACGCAGGCAGGCTGTCGCCTGTCAAGGACGATAACGCCGCGAAAGGCGTGCCGGTGCGCTCCGCGGGCATGTGCACCCTTGTCAACTGACGCTACCTTTTCCGAATACAACATCATTATTTCCTCCTTTATACGCGCAGATAGCGAAATATCCTCTCATGCCCCGGCTTTGCGCCACGCACGACATCAATGAACGGCTATCCGTGGTATAGCATCTCACCGCTCTCCGACAGAACAACTCTGCCTCCATTTTTGCAATTCTCCGCTCAGTGCTGGTTAGAGTATTCTAACCAGCACTGATTATATCACCAGTTCTGCACAATCACAATGATAATTCTCAAATTTGTGAAGAAAAACTTCAAAGGGTGCGGTTCGTTCAAAACCGTACCCTTTGGTAATATTACTCGTTTTTCTTCTATACGCGCAGCTTCCAATCTGCCGCGGCGGCCGTTTCGTCCAGCAGCATGACACCCTGCGGCGGATTGCAGTCAATGGCACCCACGATGCGGTGGGGCACATACGGCTCCTCCAGATAGGCGATATCCTCGTCCGTGAGTTTAACTGCAAGCGCAGCGGCGGCATCATCCAGATACTTGGCTTTCGTCGCGCCCACGATAGGCGCGGCCACACCGTTGGCCCAATGCCATGCCAATGCAATCTCCTGCATCTGCACGCCGTATTTCTCCGCTAATTCGTGAACACGGGTGACAATCTGCATATCCTGTTCTTCAGTGCGGTCATATTTGCCCATGGCAACGCGGTCCGTCTTGCTGCGGAGCGTATCAGTGGTCCAAGTGGGCCGGGTCAGGTGTCCCGCCGCCAGCGGGCTGTACGGCGTCAGGCTCACGCCCATCTGCCGGCATATGGGAATAAGCTCCCGCTCGTCCTCGCGGTAGAGCAGATTATAGTGGTTCTCCATCGCCTCGAATCGAGCCCAGCCGTGGTTGCGGGCACAAAGCTGCATATTGTAGAACTGATAGCCATACATGGCAGACGCGCCCAGCGCCCGGACTTTGCCCGCCTTGACCAGATCGTTCAGTGCCTCCATTGTCTCCTCAATGGGAGTTTCGTAGTCAAATCGGTGGATAATATAGAGGTCAAGATAGTCCGTTCCCAGCCGCTTCAAACTGCCGTCAATCTCCCTGTGGATGGCCTCCCGGGAGAGACGGCCGGGATTGAAATAGACCTTGGACGCGATCACGGCTTTCTCCCGGCTGATATTCTTTTTCAGCGCACGGCCCAAATATTCCTCGCTGGTTCCGGCAGAATAACCGTTTGCGGTATCGAAAAAGTTGATGCCAAGGTCAAGGGCGTGCTTCACCACTTCCTCGGTAGCCGCTTCGTCCAGCGTCCAGTCGTGCATGGTTCCTGCCTTGCCGAAACTCATACAGCCCACGCAGACCTTGGAAATTTTAATATCGGTTTGTCCTAATTTCGTGTACTCCATTTGAATTGCTCCTTTATGCGTTCTCCGGCAGGATTTCGTTCACGCAGCCCAGTGCATTGAGGGTACGGGGGAAACCGATGTAGGGCAGGCAAACTGTCAGCGCGGCAAGCAAGGTTTCCTTGCTGTTGCCCACAGCGGCATTGCCGCCCACATATGCCTTGACCTGCGGCTCGCAGCCGCCCTGTGCCACGAGAATGGCAAAGGTCAGCAGTTCCCGCTCCGGGATGGTCAGGAACTTACGGGTATAGAAGTCACCAAAGCAGTAGGCGGAAAGATAGTCCTGAATGTTCTTCTGATTTTCCGGCGCGGCGGCACGCATGGCGTCGATATGCTCCCCGAAAATGGATTTCTGTGCGGCGATGCCATCAGGCAGTCTGCTTTCCTCCGTGACGGTCTGACCGCTCGGCCCCGGCAGGGCAACGCCTTTTTCCGCCAATACCTCATTGACAGCGTTCACAGCATTTTCAGCTTTGCCAAGACCGATATAGGGCGCGCAATGGTAAACAGCCTCCTTGATCTCCTCCGGTTTTACGCTGGAAGCGAGAGCCGCGGCGGTGTGGCGCTTGACCTCGTTCATGGTCTGGTTGGTCGCAGCCACCACGAGGATGATCAACTCACGCAGTTTATCGGAGAGTTTTTCCTCGGCGTAAACTTCGCCGTAAATGAGCCGCTCCTTGATCGCTGCAAATTCCGGGTCAGACACGGTCAGGTTCTTGTAAGTCTGCCCATATAATGCGCACATGGCTTCTGCGGCTTTCTCTGTTCTGTTCATTATGATTCCTCCTGATCCGAGCACAACTCTATTTCATCTTTCACGATTCAACTCGCCGGACGGCTCCAGTACGGCAGCCTTCGCACACGTTGAGCCAATGTCGATTCCGATTCATCCAGACAGCACAGGCGTCACCGCCCCGCCGCATCACGGGCGAATCACAAGATCAGCCTGCATCTGCTTTTCGGTAATTACATACATATTTGTGACTGCGCCGACCTGCAGTTTGTCCGTCAGGCCGTAATAGTTGAGGCAGGTGCCGCAGGTGAGAATTTCCACGCCGAGTTTCGACAGCGACAGCAGATCCTCCAGCGAGGCCGAGCCTTCGCAGGTGAGGCTTGCGCCGCCGTTATAGAACAGAATGGTGGACGGCAGCTTTTCCTGCTGTGTCAGCGCGAACAGGAAGCCCTTGAGCAAAATCTTGCCGAGTTCGTCGTTCCCTTCGCCCATATGGTCAGCAGAAATGACGACCACAACCGTTTTCTGCTCGGTAGGCGTCGTGCAGAGGTTTGCTTCATCACCTGTGCGCTCGACAGCTTCTCCCGTGGTGAGCGTGACGCGGTATTCCTTCTCCGAACGTTTTTCCGTCTCGATCGTGCAGCCCTTATTTTCTGCGAGCCGCGTCAAATTCTGCACGGCAATCTCGTTATCGACCAGAACCTCGACCGTTCCTGCGCCGCCAAGTTCTTTCAGCGCATTCATCGTCTTAATCACGGGCAGCGGGCAAGTGTCGCCCAGAGCATTGACCTGAACCATGATAAAACCTCCTACAAGCTTTTTCGGTCTTTGCACACTAAATTATAGTACAGCGTCGTATAAATTACAAGAAGGCGTCAAATTTACATGGCGGCGCAGAATATTGCGGCTGCGTGTTCAGCAACTGCACCTGCAAAGAGGCCGGTGCAATGCGGCGGAGCACACAAACACAGAGCAAACCGCAAAAACACTATCGCCGCGCATATATACGCCGCCCGCAATTCATACGGATGGCGGCATGGAATCTCCGTCAATTTGCAGGATTTCCTCATCATTCTCTAAAATAACAGCAGAGCATCAAAGAAAGAGGAGGTTCCTCTCATAGCATTTTCTCTCGACAGCAAAGTAAAGGACATTCTGAAAAATCCGGCGGCAGCGACCATTCTGGACAAGTTCTGCGAGGGCACATCTAAAAATCCGCGGATGAAGCTTGTCGGCGGCATGACCTTACGCAAACTCGCCAGTCTTCCGCAGTCTGCCTATCTCCAGCTGCATCTGGAGGAATTTGATAAGGAACTTCAGGCAATCAAGTGCGTCTAAAAATCGTCCAGCTGACACGCTTGCTTCATTAAAAATTTTGATTTTAATGATTTTGCCCGTTTCATCCCTTCAATCATTACCACTGGCCGTGCTGGTGGTTTTCTTTATACAAAAACAAAATCGTAACCCAACGAAGTGGTTACGATTTTGAACGAAGAAAGACCTTTGCTGTCGGGATGAACGCGCTTGCGTGGTCATCTGACATCCAAAGGTCATTTCTGTGTGGCAGGGGCACAAGGACTTGAACCCTGAGCCTACGGTTTTGGAGACCGCCGCTCTACCAATTGAGCTATACCCCTATCTACATCTAAGTGGTGGGCCTTCGGGGACTCGAACCCAGGACCGACCGGTTATGAGCCGGCTGCTCTAACCAACTGAGCTAAAGGCCCATAAACTTTGATAATATGATAGCCGCCACATTTGTGACGGCTATCAGTGGCTCCCCCTGTTGGACTCGAACCAACGACCCCCTGATTAACAGTCAGATGCTCTACCGGCTGAGCTAAGGAGGAATATATGTTGGCACTACCTATTTTCCCGGTCAGTCACCCGACAAGTATCTTCGGCGCATGTGAGCTTAACTTCTGTGTTCGGTATGGGAACAGGTGGACCCTCACACCAATCAGCACCAACTATATATGTTAACGACTTTTCAGTCGGTAACAACTGATTCAGCATGCCGCGCTTTTAAAAAAGGTGGTGACCCGTACCGGATTCGAACCGATGTTAAAGGCGTGAGAGGCCTCTGTCTTAACCACTTGACCAACGGGCCAGCATGCTCTATATGAAGCGGAATCCGCTTATATACATGGTCCGCCTTCAGGGACTCGAACCCGGGACCCACTGATTAAGAGTCAGTTGCTCTACCAACTGAGCTAAAGGCGGATAATGGACTACACCCTGAAAACCGAACACCATGGAACTTTGCAGATTTGGGAAAGCACTTTACAGAGCCTGCTAACTACCAATTTGTAGGTCAAGCCCTCGGCTTATTAGTATCAGTCAGCTACACACCTTACGGCGCTTCCACCTCTGACCTATCAACGTCATAGTCTACGACGAGCCTTACTCCATAAAGGATGAGAGATCTTATCTTAGGGGGAGTTTCACGCTTAGATGCCTTCAGCGTTTATCTCGTCCCGACGTAGCTACCCAGCTATGCTCTTGGCAGAACAACTGGTGCACCAGCGGTCAGTCCATCCCGGTCCTCTCGTACTAAGGACAGCTCCCTTCAAATCTCTTACGCCCG
>OLXY01000083.1_pt1 | contig 69476 bp, 62 predicted proteins | sample 1644221 | NCBI WGS metagenome assembly OLXY01 (sample SAMEA103958121, study PRJEB25191) | human gut metagenome | reverse complement strand
ACCGTGTCTCAGTTCCAGTGTGGCCGATCAGCCTCTCAGCTCGGCTACCCATCGTCGGCTTGGTGGGCCGTTACCTCACCAACTACCTAATGGGACGCGAACCCCTCCCAAAGCGGATTCCTCCTTTGACCTCTGACCGATGCCGGTCCGTGGTCTTATGCGGTATTAGCACTTGTTTCCAGGTGTTATCCCCCTCTTCGGGTCAGGTTATTCACGCGTTACTCACCCGTGCGCCACTAAGATGTCTACCGAAATAAACATCTCCGTTCGACTTGCATGTGTTAGGCACGCCGCCAGCGTTCGTCCTGAGCCAGGATCAAACTCTTGAGTTTAAATCCTGATGTCACTTCCGTGACCTCATTTACTATCTTGAATTCTGGCCTTGATGATCTCTCATCTTCGACCCTGCGATATCGCTATCGCTCGGTCGCTTCTTCAAAAAAATCGCGTTTTCTTCGTCTCTTGCACTATATAGTTTTCAAGGTGCGCTTGCCGCCGTGGCTTTTCGTCTCACGCGACAGCTTGTATATCTTAACAAACCTTTCCCCCTTTGTCAACGCTTTTTATAAAAAAAGTTTAAAGAATTTTTTAAAGCCCGATAAAGCACAGGCTTTATCGGGCTTTTATGGATATAAGAAGTTCGTAACAGGCTATACTGTTTTACTTCAGCAGCTCGGATATCATTCCGTCCGCCGCTGTCATCAGCCGGCTAAGCTCCGTCTTGAGCTCGGCCTCGCTGCTGCCTTTGGCACCAATGTACAGCTTCAGCTTGGGCTCTGTGCCGGAGGGGCGTACGCACAGCCAGCCGTCCCCTTCGGTGAAATAGCGCAGTACATTGGACTTTGGCAATGGGCACTTCTCCTCCCGGCCATCGGGATATGTTATAGTTCCGGTCTGTATGTCCTCGGACTTCACTACCCTTACCCCGCCGAACTGGGCTATTTTATCCGCCCTGAGCGCCCGCATCGCGCCCGCGATCTTTTCAAGGCCCTCCTTGCCCTTTAGGGTATAGGACTTCACCGCCTCGCCGTAGAAGCCGTATTTCGCGTACATCTCCTGAAGCACATCGTAAAGACTCTCGCACTGAAAATCGTACACCGTCGCAGCCTCTGCAAGCAGCATGGCCGCGCATATTGCGTCCTTATCCCGCGAGAAGCAGCCGGAGAGGAAGCCGTAGCTCTCCTCAAAGCCGAAAAGGAAGGTATGCTCCTTTGTTTCGAGGCTCTCTGCTATCTGCTCCGATATGAACCGGAAGCCCGTGAGCACCTCCCGAAGCTCAACGCCGTAATAAGCGCATATGGCGTCCGCCATGCTGGTGCTGACAATCGACCGCACCACGAGGCCGTTTCCGGGCAGAGTCCCCTGTTCATTGCGGGTAGAAAGTATATAATGTATCAGTATGCTGCCTATCTGGTTCCCCGTGAGCACCTGGAACCTGCCGTCCCGCCGGCGCACCGCCGCACCCAGCCTGTCGGAATCCGGGTCGGTGGCGAGTATGAGGTCCGCCCCCGTCTTATTAGCCAGGTCAAAGGCCAGCGTGAAGGCGTTGGGATCCTCGGGATTGGGGGCCTTCACCGTCGGGAAGCTGCCGTCCGGCTCCTCCTGCTCCTTTACCACCGATATATTTTTAATGCCGATGCGCCTGAGTATCTCCCGCACCGGCACGTTGCCGGAGCCGTGGAGGGGTGTGTAGACTATCCTCGTATCGGCGCCGCTCCACTCCGTCAGCTCCGGGTTGAGGCACAGCGACATGGTATCCGTATAGTAGGCCTCGTCCACCTCTTCGCCTATCATATTGAGAAGGCCGCTTTCCAGCGCCGCCCCTTCCTCCATGGGCTTTACCTTAAAGTAATCCGCCTTGCGGATATATTCCAATATCTCCGCCGCCTGCTCCGGCCCGGCCTGTCCGCCGTGCTGCCAGTATACCTTGTAGCCGTTGTACTCCGGAGGGTTGTGGCTGGCGGTTATTACTACGCCCGCCATGCAGTTAAGGTGCAGCACCGTAAAGGAAAGCTGGGGCACGGAGTGCAGCGTGCTGTAGAGATATGCCTTTATGCCGTTTTTGGCAAGTACCAGCGCCGTCTCTTTTGCAAATACGTCGGACATGTGCCTTGAATCGTAGGCTATGGCCACGCCCCTCTCCGGCCCGCCGGGAAAGGTCTTAAGGTAGTCCGCAAGGCCCTGTGTGGCGCGCCTTACGACGTAAATGTTCATGCGGTTGGTGCCCGCGCCTATTATCCCCCGAAGGCCCGCCGTGCCGAATTCCAGCTCCGTGTAAAACCTTTCCTCCTGCTCCCTGGGGTCGTCCGCTATGGCCTCAAGCTCGGCGCGGAGCTTCGGGTCGAGGCTCTTTTCTTCGAGCCAGAGCTTATAATTCTCTCTGTAATCCATAAAACCTATTCCTTTCCTTCCGCCGCCCGGGCGGTAGATTCTTCTGCCTTTACGTTCAGGCCGGATTCGCGGAACATGCTGAAGGCGTTGTCTCCGCCCACTATCACATGGTCGCTGAAGCCTATGCCTATGGCGGAGACGGCGTTTATTATCTTTGCCGTAGTCTCGCAGTCGTCCACCGAAGGGCGCAGATCCCCCGAAGGGTGGTTGTGGCATATTATGATGTTCTGTGCTCCGTACCTTACGGCGCATTCCACCACGGCCCTCGGATATACCGTCACTTCGCCCGGAGTGCCTGTGCCGAGAAGCTGAGTATGCAGTATCATGTAGTTTTTATCGAGGCACACCATATACATGCTTTCGTTGGTATCGTTGAACGGCAGGCTTTTGCAGTAGCGCATGGCGGCATCCGGCGTGTTGAGCCTTTTCTTTTGGGCCGCCATGCCCTTGGCCTTTGCCCGCCTGCCCATAGCCCCTACCAGCGATAGCAGCACGGCGGCGCTTTCGCCTATGCCCTCCACGGCCATAAGTTCTTTCGGGCCGGCGTTGAGCACCTCCCAAAGCGATCCGAAGGCGCTCTTATCCAGCAGCCTGTGGGCGATTGGGTTGGTATCCCGCCGGGGAATGGCGTACGTAAGCAAAAGCTCCAGCAGCTGATGCTCGTGCATGCCGTCCGGGCCGTTTTCTATGTAACTTTGCCTCAGCCTTTCCCGGTGGCCTTTGTGCAGGTTTTCCATTGCCGTGCTCCTTCTCTTTTCTCCCCTATTATTATAGAATAAAGCGCGGCTTTTGCCTAACTGTTTTTCAGTTTTTCATCCAAATAAAAATATATTATTCTGGGGCTTGAATAAGCTGTCGAAACAGGTCATAATACCTTTAAGCAAAATCTCAAAAAAGCTTATTTCGATAATATGCGACCGTAATAATACGGCCGTAATTATATATTTTTATATTTTTTATGCGGAGGATAGGTAAAAGGGATGGATCTTCTCAAGGAACGAATACGCAGGGAAGGCAAGGTGCTGCCCGGAAACATCATCAAGGTGGACGGCTTTTTGAACCACCGGGTGGATACAAAGCTCATGGCCGCCATGGCGGAGGAATTTGAAAAGCATTTCGACGTATCAAGGGCCACTGTGGTGTTGACAGCGGAGGCGAGCGGCATTGCCCTTGCCACCATGTGCGCATACCGCTACGGGCTGCCCCTTATTTACGCGAAAAAGGCCAAGAGTGACAACATCGAGGGCGGCATAATCAAAAGCGACATTTACTCCTATACATACAAAAAAAAGGTCACTCTTATGGTTTCCGCCGAGTGGCTCAAGCCCACGGACAAGGTTCTGATAATCGATGATTTTCTCGCCAACGGCGAAGCCCTCCGCGGCCTGTGCGAAATAGTCAGCAGCGCCGGCGCGGAGCTGGTAGGCATGGGCGTAGCAGTCGAAAAGGGCTTCCAGCCCGGCGGCAAAAAGCTGCGCGACGCGGGCATACCCCTTTATTCCCTCGCCATAATCGAAAAGGCCGACGGAAACGGCATAGTATTCAGGGACGGGCAGGAAGAAAAGTAAATAACAGCACAAAATGAACGGCTGCGCCGTTCATTTTATTATTGCCGTAACTTCTTCGACCTTTACCACGGCCTCCTGCCGCAGTAGAAATGCTTTTTCCAGTATGTGGTCTTGTACTCCCGGCGCACCACCTTGCCGTTGGAGCTGGAGGCGTCTATCATCATGCTGGAGGATATCACTATGCCTATGTGGCCTATCTTGGAGAAATTGTCGCTGTAGAAGCAGATGAGATCGCCCTTTTTGAGCTTGTTTATATCGCTTATCTTCTCCCAGTCGTCAACCTGCGAATAGCCCGCGGCGGTAAGCCTTCGTCTGTTGCTTCCCGCCTGCTTCAGGCAGTAGTATACCAGTCCGCTGCAATCGAAGCTCTTGGGGCCGGTGTTGCCCAGTATGTACTTGCAGCCCAGCTTGCTCCTTGCCACCTCTATCATCTTGCTTATGTTGGCCTTGGTCTTCTTCTGCGCCGCCTTTTTGGGGCTTTCCTTGGCCTTGGGAGAATAAAGCATATCATAGGTCTTTTCCCCCGCCAGGCCGTCCGCGCTGAGCCCGTTTCTGCTCTGGAAGTCCTTCATGGCGGCCTTTGTCTCGTCGCCGTAGTAGCCGGTGGTCTTTCTCATGTATCCCATATCCACCAGCTGCTTCTGCATCTGGGATACGTCCTCGCCCTCCATGCCTTCCTTTACGCAATACTTGGGCGCACTGTCGCTCATGAGTATCGACAGCGTCTGTTCTCCCGCCCAGCCGTCCATATCCAGCTTTATGCCAAGGGCCTCGGTGAAGCTCACCTGCCGTTGGAACAGCTCCACGCCGTGCTCTGTGGCGGGGCCGAAGAAGTCCGTCGGCGTATCCGAATCCATATAGCCCAGCTCCATCAGCCGCTCCTGAAGCGGTATCACCCGCTCGCTGGTTATGCCTCTGTGCAGTATGGGCTCGGGCGTGGGCAATGGCTCAGGCGTGGGAGATGGGGTTGGGGTGGGCTCCACGTGCAGTATGCTGGTTATGCCGCTTTCGGCCTCCTCTACGGCATAGGCCATCCTTGCCTTATCCTCGCTTGAGCAGCCTCGTATGGCAAACGTCGTTCCTATAGTAGCGCCCGCAAGAAGGAGCGCCGTACCGCTCATGATCATCACCTTTGCCCTCGGCGCGGCCGCAAGCAGCCTGTCCCACAGGGTCGGCCCCTTGGGTTTTTTATTGGGCGTTATCAGCTTTCTGGCGTTGCCTTTGCCATTCATTATTTTTGTTTTGCTATGCCTGACCCGCCTGAATTTTTTCTGTATTCGCCTTATAATATCTGACATTGCGTCTCCTCAATCGCTTTATATAGGTTTTATTTTAAATGCTCCGGCCCGTCTTTTCAACGGAAAGACCTGCTTTATCTGTATTTGTTTACAAAATAAATGATATTTATACTTAAATTTGGTTATAGTTATTCAGCCCGTTAAAACTATTGCTTATGTGTATCTAACCAAACCGTATTTCACACCGCAAATGAGTTATGCTATTATAATGATGCTTTTGCGCTTTAAAATAATTTTTCAGGAGGATTTACATATGGCAACTATTTCCCGCGGCATCAAGGCCCCCATTATTCGGGAGGGCGACGATATCGTATCCATCGTATGCGACTGCGTGCTCAGCGCCTCAAAGGAGCAGGGCTTTACCCTCAGGGACCGTGACGTGGTAGCCGTGACCGAAGCCGTCGTTGCCCGCGCCGCAGGCAACTATGCCACAGTCGACGCTATCGCCGAGGACGTCCGCCGCAAGCTTGGCGGCAATACCATAGGCCTGGTATTCCCCATACTCAGCCGCAACAGGTTCGCCATCTGTCTCCGGGGCATCGCCCGGGGGGCCAGGAAGGTAGTGGTGCAGCTTGGCTACCCCTCAGACGAGGTGGGCAACCATCTTGTGGATATCGACGCGCTGGACGACAGCGGAATAGACCCCTATAAGGACGTGCTGAGTGTTGCGGAGTTCCGCAGGCACTTCGGCACTCCTCTCCATCCATTCACCGGCGTGGACTATATCAGCTATTACACTCAGCTTATCGAGGAGGAGGGCGCCGAGGCGGAAATAATACTTGCCAACCGTCCCGAGGCCATACTCGCCTATGCCGATAAGGTGCTCTGCTGCGATACCCACACCCGCTTCCGCACCCAGCGCCGCATACTGGCGGCAGGCGCGGACGTGTGTCTCACCCTCTGCGATATACTCAACGCACCTGTCAACGGCAGCGGATACAACGAAAAATACGGCCTTCTCGGTTCCAACAAAGCCACCGAGGGCGTAGTGAAGCTCTTCCCCAACAACGCTCAGGAGGTTGCTGAGGCTATCAGCGCACGCCTTTGCGCCGCAACCGGCAAAAGGATCGAAGCTATGGTATACGGAGACGGTGCCTTCAAGGATCCCGTCGGCAAGATATGGGAGCTGGCCGATCCCGTGGTATCCCCCGGCTTCACCGACGGTCTCAACGGCCTGCCCAACGAGCTGAAGCTCAAGTACCTTGCTGATAACGACTTCGCGGATCTCAAGGGCGAGGAGCTCCGCTCTGCAATAGAAAACGCCATACGCAAAAAGGACGCCGACCTGAAGGGCAGCATGGCCACCCAGGGTACCACCCCGCGCAGGCTTACCGACCTTCTGGGCTCCCTGTGCGACCTGACCTCCGGCTCCGGCGACAAGGGCACCCCAATAGTTCTGGTACAGGGCTACTTTGAGAACTACGCCGACTGATCGCAAAAATAAAAAGGAGCGGCATCCGCCGCTCCTTTGAGACTGTCGAAAAACCCAGGGGTTGATAAGGGGCCGCAGCCCCTTATGGCTTTATTCGGATTTGGCGACATGTGCGGCAAATCCGCAAAAGGCGCTTGCGTAGCAAGGCTTTCCCTGCATGAGGTGCTGGCCGCGCCATAGGCGCAAGCACCGAATGAGAAAACTCAAAAAAGTGGCGTTCAGCCACTTTTTTGACACTCTGAAAGGAGCGGCATCCGCCGCTCCTTTTATTTTACTCATACCTCAGCGCGTTTATGGGATCCATCTTTGCCGCCTTGTTGGCGGGATAGTAGCCAAAGAATACTCCTATGGTCATAGAGAAGCCCAGGGCGATAAGTATGCTCTCTATGCTGGCCTTGGCGGGGAAACCCAAGGCGTTGCTGGCGATGCTGCCCGCAGCTATGCCCAGGGCCACGCCTATTGCGCCGCCTATGAGGCATATTATCACCGCCTCGATTATGAATTGCAGCCGTATGCTGGTGTTGGTGGCGCCCAGGGCCTTGCAGGTGCCTATCTCACGGGTGCGCTCGGTTATGGATACCAGCATTATGTTCATAACGCCTATGCCGCCCACCAGCAGTGATATGCCCGCTATTACGGATATGGCGGTCTGTATGGTGCCCAGCACCGAAGCAAACTGGGATACCATGCTCTCCATGCTGAAGGCGCTCACCTTGAAATTCCGGTTAGTGCGGTAATAGGCGTTGAGATAACGCTCCACCCGGCTTGCGAATGTGGTGGAATCCACCCCTGGGGCGGATATCACGGTAGCCATGGTGTAGCCGGCGGTGGAATGGGTGGCGGCCTGAGCTGTGCCTATGGGTATATACACGTTGGTGTTTATGTCCTTTTCCGAACCGAAATTCATCATATATACATTCTGCTCGTACTGGTATACGCCTACAATGGTATACTCGTAAAAGCTGTCCCCTACGGTGACTTCCAGCGTTTCCCCTATGGCGTTCCCGTTCTTGCCGCCGAAAAGGTTGTTAACCAGCTTATCCGAAACTACGGCTATCCTGCGATCCCCCCCGAGCTCATCGGCGGTGAGCATGCGCCCGGACAGCACGGCGGGGGCGTTGGAGAGAAAGTAATCACCGTTTATGCCCATCACGGTAACGTTAGCGTAAAGCTTTCCCTTTTCCGCCTTGCCGGTTCCTACAGTTTCGCTCAGGGCTATTCCCAGCATTTCGCTGTCGTAGTTTTCCCTGAGGGAACTGAGCATGTCATCGGTAATGTAGTCCTTTTCCGTGGGTACCTTCTGGTTTTCCGCGGCCATGAACATCATGCCCTGCGCCGCGTCTCCGTCTTCATCCTCGTCTGCCTTTTGCTGTATCATGACGGTGACGTTGCTCGCGCCAATGGACTGCATCGAATCGGTGAATTTATTGGTCACGGACTGGCCCAGCGTCATTATGGTAATGACGGCACATATGCCTATGATTATGCCCAGCATGGTAAGGAAGGTGCGCATCTTATTGCTGCGAAGGCCGTTGAGCGCCAGCATTATGTTTTCAATTATCAGCAAGCGTACCCCTCCTTTCGCCTATTATCTCGCCGTCCATCAGGGTGAATATGCGTCTTGTTTCCTCTGCAAGGCTGTCGGAATGGGTGATAAGCACTATCGTCATGCCCTGCTCGCGGTTGAGCTGATGGAATATGTCCATTATCAGCCTTCCCGTCTTGCTGTCCAGGGCGCCTGTGGGCTCGTCGGCCAAAAGTATGGCCGGATGGTTGGCCATGGCGCGGGCTATGGCTACCCTCTGCTTCTGCCCGCCGGAAAGCTCGTCAGGATTGTGCTTCATGCGGTCCTCCATGCCTACCAGCTTCAAAAGCTCCTTTGCCCGCTCTGTGCGCTCGGCTCCCGGAACCTTTGCGTAAAGCATTGGCCGCTCCACGTTCTTGAGTGCGCTGATGCGGGGGATAAGGTTATAGGTCTGGAACACGAAGCCTATCTTTTTGTTGCGTATATGTGAAAGCTCATTGTCGTCCGCCTGGTTTATATCCACGCCGTCCAGCAGATAGCTTCCCTCGCTTGCCCTGTCCAGCGCGCCTATTATGTTCATGAGGGTGGACTTGCCTGAGCCTGACGCTCCTACTATGGATACGAACTCCCCTTCGTAGACCTGCAGGTCTATGCCCTTGAGCACCTCTATCTCGTTTTCGGTCCCCTCGAAGAAGCGCTTCTTTATGCCCTTCAGATCAATTATAAGCCTGCGCTCTTTATTGTCCCTCATATCAGCTGCCCATTGCCATCATCTGTGAAAAGTCAAACTTCATATCTGATGGCATGGATACCTCCATACCTTCCTGTATGTCACCGGTGACCTCCACATAGTAGTCCCCCTCCACCCCTACTGTAACGGGTACGGCGGCCTTTGTAATTCCGCCGGACTCTGTGCGGGTAACTACGTATACCACATCGTTGCCGTTTTCGTCCTGCTGCACCGCGTCGTAGGGAACAGTAAGCACATCTGCCGTCTCCCGGAGTATTATGTTCAGTTTTGCGTTCATGCCGAGGCGCAGCCTGTCTATGGGGCTGTTTATTTTTACCTTCACCTGATAGGTGACGTTGCTGCCCTGTGTGGGAGTGGGGGAGATGAATATCACCTCTCCCTGAAGCTGCTCGTCACGGGTGGCGTCGGTCTTGAACACCGCCTTCATGCCAAGTTTGACGTCCGCTATATCGTATTCGTCTATCTCTGCGGATACCACGAATGCGCTGCAATCCTGTATTGTAGCTATCACGCCCCCGGCGTAGGTGTCCCCCTGCTTTACGTTTATGGCGGTCACGGTACCTGAAATGCCGGCCTTAAGGGTACCCTTTTCTATCTGTTCCTGATAGGTATCCACGGCGTTTTCCTGCTGCTGGGTGGCTACGCCCGCGCTCGCCCTGGCGGATTTAAGGTTATCCCTGCTGCCCTCGTACTGGTTCTGCTGGGAAGACACGGTGTATTCGTATGTGGCCTGGGCATTGTCCAGCGCGGTCTTGGCGTTGCGGAGGGCGGACTCAAGATTTGACATGCTGGAATCGAGGGAATCATAGGTAGCCTTGGCAGATTTATAATTTGCCTCAGCTTCCGCCTTGGCCTTCTCATTTGCCGCCGTCTGATTGTATTCAGGCGTTGCTTTGAGCGCTGCTTCCGCTGCGTTCAGTTCAGCAGCGGCGTTTATTTCTTTTGCGCTCGCCTCGTTCAGCTGCTCCGCTGTGGAATTAGGATCCGCCTTTATTGAGTTATTCTCCTGTACGGCGATATTGTAGGCTTCCAGCTTTGCCTGATAATCACTGTAAGCCTGTGTAGTTTTGTAATTCGCGTCTGAATACGAAAGCTCATCGAGTTTTTTCTTTGCACTCCGCATTTCGTCATAGGCTTCGCCGACACGGCTTTGCGCCTCATCATAGGCTTCCCTTGCGCTGTTATAGGCCTCTCCGGCAGAGATCACGTTCCTTGCGGCAGATTCTATCTGGTAGTTCTGCGTCTCTACGGCCTGCTCCAGCGCCCTTTTCGCGTTGTTTACCGTAACGCTGGTCTGGGTCTTCGCGGCTGAGAGTGACTTTTCCGCGTCCTCAAGGTTATTCTCGAGCTTTGATGTGTCGAATGTGCATATTGTATCGCCCTCCTGCACCACGTCTCCCACCTCTACATCCACTCTCAGCACCTCCATCCCGGTAAGGGTGGCGGTAATTGACCGCGTTTTGTCGCTTATTATGGTGCCGGTGGAGGACACGCTGCTCTGTATGCTGCGTTTTTCCACTACGGCCGTCTCCTCGGTAAGCTCCGCAAGCTGAGCCATGGCGGCCTGAGCCTTATGCCGTATCGTCAGCACGGCGGCGGCTATGATTATGGCTATGCAGAGGAATACCGCCAGCTTCTTGTGCTTCTTTATCCAGACCGTGAATTTCTTCATTTTTTCTCCTTACCCCAGCATTCCGGTATAAAGGGTGTAGTATTTACCCTTCTGAGCCATAAGGTCGTCGTGGTCGCCCCGCTCTATTATGCGGCCCTGATCCAGTACCATTATGGCGTTGGCGTTCTGAACGGTGGAGAGCCTGTGGGCTATTACGAATACCGTCCTGTTGGCCATGAGCTTATCCATGCCGTTCTGGACTATTGCCTCGGTACGGGTATCTATGGAGCTGGTGGCCTCATCAAGTATCATGACAGGGGCGTTCTCGCAGGCGGCGCGGGCTATGGAGATGAGCTGCCGCTGGCCCTGGGAAAGGCCGCTGCCGTCCCCCTCCAGCATTGTATCGTAGCCCTTGGGCAGCCGCATTATGAAGTCGTGGGCATTGGCGAGCCTTGCCGCGGCCTCAACCTCCTCGTCAGTAGCGTCCAGCCTGCCGTAGCGTATGTTCTCCCGGACTGTGCCCGTGAACAGGTTCACTTCCTGCAATACCATGCCGAGGCTGTGGCGGAGATCCGCCTTTTTTATATCCCTGACGTTAATGCCGTCATAGGTTATCTCGCCCTTCTGTATGTCGTAGAAGCGGTTTATAAGGTTGGTTATGGTGGTCTTGCCCGCGCCGGTAGCGCCGACGAAGGCTATCTTCTGCCCCGGCTTTGCGAAGAGGCTCACATCGTGGAGAACTATCTTATCCGGAACATAACCAAAGTCCACGTCCTTCAATCGCACGTCGCCCCTTACCTCAACCAGCTCGCCCGTGGGCTTCTTCCACGCCCACGTTCCGGTGTGCTGGGGTACTTCCGTCAGCGCGCCGTTTATGTATCCGGCGTTGACCAGCGTCACCTTTCCCTCGTCCTCCTCGCTCCTTTCGTCCATCATGGCGAATATGCGCTCCGCGCCGGCCAGGGCCATTACTATGGAGTTGAGCTGCTGTGAAACCTGATTCACCGGCATATTGAAGCTCTTGGAAAGCTGGAGGAAGGAGGCTATGCCGCCCAGAGTCATGCCGCCCACGCCGCCGATGGCCATCATTCCGCCGATGACCGCCAGCAGCACATACTGGAAGTGACCGAGGTTGTTGTTTATGGGGCCTATTATATTTGTAAACTGGTTGGCGGCGGAGGAATTGAAGCGCAGCGCTTCATTCAGCTGGTCAAACTCCTCCTTGCTCTTTTCCTCATGGCAGAATACGTTGACTACCTTCTGGCCGTTTATCATCTCCTCGATGTAGCCGTTGGCATCGCCCAGAGCCTCCTGCTGGAGGGCGAAGAACCTTGCGCTGTTGCCCGCCACCCTGGTAGTTACCTTCAGCATGGGGTACATGGTGAGCAGCGCCACTGCGGTGAGCAGCGGGCTTACCACCAGCATGGCGCAAAGCACGCCTATTATGGTTATGGCAGAGCTGAGCATGTTGGGTATGCTCTGTGAGATCATCATCTCCAGCGTGTCTATGTCGTTTGTGTACCTGCTCATTATGTCGCCGTAGGCGTTGCTGTCAAAGTAAGCTATGGGCAGTGTCTGCATGTGGTCGAACAGATCGTCGCGTATGTTCTTCTGTATGCCCTGTGACACTGTGACCATTATACGGCTGTATATAAATGTAGACAGCATGCCTGCAAGGTATATGCAGGCCATTGTGGCTATAGCCCTGAGCAGCCCCGTAAAGACTGGGTCCGGCTGGCCTATCAGCGGCTCTATGTAGTCGTCGATAAGGGTCTTTGTGAACATGCTGCCCTTTATACCCGCCAGGGCGCTGATGATTATGCCAAGGAACACCGCGGCCATGTGCCACTTGTAGGGCTTGAACATGGCGGAAAGGCGCTTGATGGTCTTTTTGCTGTTTTGGCCCAGGTTCTTCAGGTCATGGGCGTTGAGCGGCCGCCGGGGTCCGGGGCCTTCCTCCTGCTGGTTGGCTCTCCTCCTGCGTTTTTTCTCCTTTTTATCCTTCATTTCCACATCTGTCTCTATATCCGCGCCCTTTTTCCTATTATCCTTACTGCTCATCGAAATCGCCTCCTCCCTTCTGCTGGGATTCGTATACCTCGCGGTAGATACAGCACCGGTTCAGCAGCTCGTCGTGGGTGCCGAAATCCGTTATACGGCCGTTGTCCATCACTATTATCCTGTCCGCGTCCTGCACGGAGGATATGCGCTGGGCGATGATTATCTTTGTGACGTCAGGCATCTCATTCCTGAAGGCGTCTCTTATGGCCCTGTCGGTGGCCGTGTCCACGGCGCTGGTGGAATCGTCCAGTATGAGTATCTTGGGGTTCTTCAGCAGGGCCCGGGCTATACAGAGCCTCTGCTTCTGGCCGCCGGAAACGTTTGAGCCGCCCTGCTCCATCTCGGAATCATACCCTTCGGGCATTGCCATTATGAAGCCGTCCGCCTGGGCCACCCTGGCTGCATGGCGTATCTCCTCCATTGTGGCGTTTTCATTGCCCCAGCGGAGGTTTTCCTCCACCGTGCCGGAGAACAGCTCGTTCTTTTGCAGCACCATGGATACGGCGTTCCTGAGCGTCTCTATGTCGTACTCCCGAACGTCCCTTCCACCTACCCTGACGCAGCCCTCCGTCACATCGTAAAGCCGGGGTATAAGCTGCACGAGGGTGGACTTGCCGCTTCCTGTGCCGCCGATCAGGCCTATGGTCTCGCCGCTCCTTATGTGAAGGTCGATATTCTCAAGGCAGCTCCTGCCGCCCCTGCCGCCGTAGCTGAAGGATACGCCGTCGAAGTCCACGCTGCCGTCGGGTATGACCGTCTCGGCGCCGGGAGCGTTGGCTATGTCCGTCCTTTCATTGAGCACCTCGCATATGCGCTCGGCAGAGGCCCGGGAGATGATGAGCATCATCAGCACCATGGAAAGCATCATAAGGCTGGAGAGTATGCTCATGGCATAGGTCAATACGCTCATGAGCTGGCCGGTGGTCATGTTTCCCGCCACGATTATGTGGGCGCCCAGCCAGCTGGAGAGCAGTATGCAGGTGTACACCGAGGCCTGCATGAGCGGTGAGCCGAAGGTGGTTATCTTCTCCGCCCTTGAGAAATCCCGGTAAATGGTATCCGAAACCTTTCCAAACTTTTCCCTCTCGTGATCCTCCCGGACGAAGGCCTTCACTACCCTTATGCCCCGGAGGTTTTCCTGAACTACCCGGTTGAGCTCGTCATAGGTCTTAAACACCCGTTCGTATATGGGGTGCGCCTTGGACATCATTATATATATGCCCAAGCCCAGCACGGGAACGGCGCAAAGGAACACCGTGGCTATCCGGGCGTTTATCCTGAATGACATTATCAGGGAGAATATCAGCATCAGCGGGCTCCGTATAGCTATGCGTATGAGCATCATGTATGCGTGCTGCATCCTCGTCACGTCGGTGGTCAGTCTCGTTATAAGGCTGGCGGTGGAAAACCTGTCTATATTGGCGAAGGAGAACGTCTGAATATTGTAGTACATATCCTGCCGGACGTTCTTGGCAAAGCCGGTGGAGGCTACGGCAGCACTGCGGCCAGACATCACGCCGAAGGCCAGGGACACCAGCGCGCATAAAATGAGCAGCCCGCCTATGCGCAGTATCTCCCCCATATTGCCCGGGGTTATGCCCCTATCTATGAGCAGAGAGAGCACATAGGTTATGGCTACCTCCATGAAGACTTCGCCCGCCATGTATACCGGCGTAAGTATGGATTCCTTTTTGTATTCCCTTATACATTTTGAAAGGGTCTTAACTATCATATCTATTTATCCCCTCCTGTCCTTTCGGCGTTTTGGCGTATGCGCTGGCACACGCTGTGGAGCACCTTCATCTCTTCCGCTGTTATACCCTCGACAAGCTGCCTTTCTATGCAGCTTATCCGATCCAGCACCTCGCGGCTTCTCTCCGCCGCCTTTTCTGTGAGGCGTATGCGCTTTAGCCTGCCGTCGTTCTCCTCCGGCTCCCGCATTATGAGGTCCTTATGCTCCATTGATTGCAGCAGCCGCGTCGCGGTGCTCCTTCGTATGTTGAACTCCGCCTCTATATCCTTCTGATATACGGATCTGCCGCCGTTATCCATTATAAAGCCCATTATCCTGCACTGGCTCGGGGTAAGCCCCGAGGGCTTGCCTATATCCAGCGAATCAAATCTGCGCCGCATCGCATGGCTCGCCGCTCTTATATCCACGCAGGGATTGTAATTTCCCATTTTTTCTCCCTCTGCTGCTGTATTTTTAAAAAGTTAGCAAGCTAACAGTGACATATTATAAGGATACTGTTTTTTAATGTCAATGGATTACACAAAAAATACACAATGCTTACAAATCGTTAGCATGATAATCTTAATTCAGTCTGTCAAACCCCCCCAGGGTTGATAAGGGGCTGCAGCCCCTTATGTTCAATCCGGCTCTGACGACACGTGCGTCAGAACGGATGAAAACCCAGAGGTTTTCGTACTTTGCGGGTTTTGCCGCCCGGGAGCTAATGCGAGAGGCAAAACCCGTAAAACTCAAAAAAGTGGCGTTCAGCCACTTTTTTGACACTCTTGATTTTGCTATCAAATATGTACAATCCGTAAAATGCGATGCCGCTCCGCTGACAAAATCAGGAATTTCGATTATTATTATATCAGCACAACGTGAAAGGAAATTTGTAAATCTAATGAGAAAGCTTACAGTCATAATATCCCTGATAATTTGTGCCCTGCTGGTCTTCGGCTGCGCAAGTGCGCCGGAGCAGCCCGCCGCCCCCGAAGAGCAGGAGGCCTCCCGCCCCGACGATTCCGAGCCGCCTATGGACAGCGGCTTCACCTGGGACGACGGCACGGCGGAGGACATGGAGGGACACATAATATACCCCGACATACAGCTCAACTTCAAGGAGGACGGCAGGGTTCTGGAGTTCTCCGGCGAGGATCTGGAGGGCAATAAGGTGGACAGCAAGGAGTTCTTCGCCAAGGCAAAGGTCACCATGATAAACGTATGGGGGACCTTCTGCTCACCCTGCATAATGGAGATGCCGGATCTGGGCGAGCTTTCAAGGGAGTATGCCGACAAGGACTTCCAGGTGATCGGCATAATAAGCGACGCCCGCAGCGCAGACAGCGACGAGAGCAAGGCCGCGGTCGATATAATAGAGCGCACCAAGGCAGACTACACCCACCTGCTCCTCAGCGACAGCATGATCGATTCTTTTGTGAGCGAAATATACGCCATACCCACTACGATATTCGTTGACAGCACAGGCAAGGTGCTCTGCTCCTCCATAGTGGGCAGCAACGCCAAGGAGTCCTGGGCCGGGGCGGTAGACAAAGTGCTGGAGCATGTAGCCGAATAATTTTCTATTGACTTTTCCCCTTTCCCTCTGTAATATGAGACTGACTCTCATATTCGGAGGGATTTTTTATGTATAAGACCATACAGTATAAGAGCCTGTGCGACTTTTTCGAGCGCGGCACAAAGGAGCAGTATACCTCGGACGAGATAATAGAGGCAGTTTGCCCCGGCGGCGCCGGGAAAAGCACGGTATACCGCCAGCTTGCAAGGATGACGGAGACGGGCGAGCTTCGGAAATTCCACGACGGCAAGCGCATATTATATCAATACTCACATATTTCGCCGGATTGCGGCAGCCACTTCCATTTAAAGTGCATTAGCTGCGGCAGGCTCATACACCTGAACTGCGACAGGATAAGCGAGTTCGCCAGCCACATGGCGGCGGACCACGGCTTTACCCTCGACATGCGGCAAACCGTACTTTACGGTCTCTGCGCCCAGTGCAGCAAAAAAGAAGCGGGGAAGCAGCAATGATGAATATAAAGAATCTTTTATCTTTTTTACTTGTTTTAGCCATGTTGGCCACCCTTGGGGGCTGCGCAAATCCCCCGGAGGAGGCCGTGGAGAGCAGCGATGGCGGCATGACCATAGTGGCGGCCAATTTCCCCGCCTATGATTTCGCCAGGGCAGTAGCAGGAGACGCGAATGTAACACTGCTCCTCCCCCCCGGCAGCGAGGCCCACAGCTACGAACCCACCCCGGCGGACGTGATAGCCATACAGGAATGCAGCCTGTTCATCTACGCCGGAGGCGAAAACGAGGAATGGGCCACCCACATGATACAGAACCTTGAGCTCGACCCTGATAAAGCCATCGCGATGCTGGATGTGGTGGAGCCGCTGGAGGAGGAACGGGTAGAGGGCATGGAGCCGGAGCGCGGTCACTCCCATGACCACGGCAAAGACTGCGATCATGACCATGAGGATCACGAAGAGTACGACGAACACGTATGGACCTCCCCAAAGAACGCAGCGCTGATAGTTCATGCCGTATGCGATAAATTATCCCAAATATGCCCGGCGGACGCAAGCGAATTCGCAGCCAACGCGGACAGATATAAGAAGGAATTGGAGAGGCTGGACGGCGAGTTCCGGGAAGTAGTGGATAACGGCAAGCGCAAAACGCTGGTGTTCGCGGACAGGTTTCCGGTAAGGTACTTTACGGAGGAATACGGCCTCAAATACTACGCCGCATTTCCCGGCTGCTCCGCAGAGAGCGAGGCCAGCCCAAAGACCGTGGCATTTTTGATAGACCGGGTTCGGGAGGAGAATATCCCCGTGGTGTTCAAGACAGAGCTTTCCAACGGCAGGATAGCATGCGCCGTGGCGGAATCCACCGGAGCGAAGGTGCTCACCTTCACCTCCTGCCACAACCTTACAAAGGACGAATTCCAGTCCGGGGCAACCTACATATCCCTCATGGAGGGAAACCTTCAGAATCTCCGGGAGGCGCTGAACTGATATGGCACTTTTAAGCTGCAATAACGCCGCCTTCGCCTACGACGGGCGGAAGGTGGTATCCAACCTTAACTTTACGGTGGAGCCGGGGGACTATCTCTGCATAGTAGGCGAAAACGGCGCGGGCAAGAGCACCCTCGTAAAGGGGCTCTTAGGCTTCATAAAGCCCTGCGAGGGCAGCGTGACCATGGGCTCGGGTCTCAAGGTAAACGAGATAGGCTACCTTCCTCAGCAGACAGACGTACAGCGTGACTTTCCCGCAAGCGTATATGAGGTGGTGCTGTCCGGCTGCCTTAACAGCCTCGGCATGCGTCCCTTCTATACAAAGGACCACCGGGAGCGGGCCGAGGCCATGATGGACCGGCTCAGCATAACAGCCCTCAAAAAGAGCTGCTACAGGGAGCTTTCCGGCGGGCAGCAGCGGCGGGCGCTGCTGGCCCGGGCGCTCTGCGCCACGAGGAAGCTCATTCTTCTCGACGAGCCCACTACCGGTCTGGATCCACTGGTTACTATGGAAATGTACCGGCTCATAAAGGATATAAACCACCATGACGGCATAACCGTAATCATGGTATCCCACGACATACCCGCGGCGGTGCGGGACGGACAGCACATACTGCATCTGAGCTCCAACGGCCCATACTGGGCCACCGCCGCAGAATACCGCAGCAGCCCGTTGGGTCGGGCGTTCCTCGGGAGGTAGCATATGGCGTATTTAGCGAATATGTTTTCTTATACATTCATGGTGCGGGCGCTCATAGTGGGCCTGCTGGTGTCCCTCTGCGCGGCGCTTCTGGGAGTGAGCCTGGTTTTAAAGCGGTATTCCATGATAGGGGACGGCCTGTCCCACGTGGGCTTCGGGGCGCTGGCAGTAGCATCGGTATTGGGCGCGTCCGAGCTGGGCGTGGCCATACCCGTAGTCGTCGTGGCAGCGATACTGCTGCTGCGCCTGAGCAGCTCCGCAGCCATAAAGGGCGATGCGGCCATAGCCCTCATATCCACCGGCTCTCTGGCGCTGGGCGTACTGGTCATATCCGTAACCTCGGGCATGAATACCGACGTTATGAATTTCCTCTTCGGAAGTATACTGGCAATGAGCCAGAGCGATGTGACGCTTAGCATAATACTCTCCGCCTGCGTGCTGACGCTGTTTGTGCTGTTCTACTGCCGCATGTTCGCCGTGACCTTCGACGAGGGCTTCGCCCGGGCCACAGGGGCCAACGCCGGCCTTTACAATACTCTTTTGGCCTGCCTTACGGCGGTGACCATCGTACTCGGCATGCGTATGATGGGGGCGCTGCTCATATCCAGCCTTATAATTTTCCCGCCCCTTACCTCTATGCGGCTATGCAAAACCTTCAGGAGCGTGGTGATATGCTCGGGGCTGCTGTCCTCCTTCTGCTTTGTAGCCGGCATGGTCATAAGCTTCGCCTTATCCACCCCCACCGGGCCCAGCGTCGTGGCGGTAAACATAATATGCTTCTGCGTATTTGCCGCCCTGGGCCGGGCGCGCGCCTTGAAAAAGGCGGCGCGCCGCGCTAATATTAGATAAAACACACTTCATATAAAAATACACAAAGGAGAACCGTTATGATAAACCACGAGGAAAAGGCACACGAGCTTTTCAAGCAGGGCTACAACTGCGCCCAGTCTGTATTCGCCGCGTTTTGCGACGTCACCGGCATTGACTTTGAGACGGCGATAAAGCTGACCTCAGGCTTTGGCGCCGGCATGGGAGGCATGCGGGACACCTGCGGCGCAGTCACCGGAATGTTCATGGTAGCGGACATGCTCTACGGCTACACCGACTCACAGGCCACCACCGAAAAGGCGGCCCACTACGCCACTATACGAAAGCTTGCGGAGCAGTTCAAGGAAGAAAACCAAAGCCTCATGTGCCGTGATCTTCTGGCCTTCTGCAAGAAGGCGCAGCAGCCCATGGAGCGTACCGACGCGTACTACGCAGAGCGGCCCTGCACCCGCCTTGTAATGGACGCGGCCCGGCTGCTGGATAACCTCATAGCTGAGCGGGGGCTTAATAAGTAATGCTCATACACGGCCTGCAAAAGCTGACGCTCCTGGATTACCCCGGCAAGGTAGCCTGCACCGTATTCACGGGGGGCTGTAATTTCCGCTGTCCCTTCTGCCACAACGCGAGCCTTGTATTAAGGCCAGACGAGGGCGAGCACATCCCTGAGGAAGAGCTTTTCGCCCTGCTCAAAAAGCGGCAGGGCGTACTTGAGGGAGTATGCATAACCGGCGGCGAGCCCACCCTGGCCTTCGGCCTCGAGACGCTGATGGCAAGGATAAAGGAGATGGGCTATCTTGTCAAGCTGGATACCAACGGCACCCGGCCAAAGGCCGTAAAGCGGATAATAGACGCGGGCCTTGCGGACATGATAGCCATGGACATAAAAAACAGCTATGAAAAATACCCCGAAACCTGCGGCATATCCGGCTATGACACGGCGCCGATAAGGGAAAGCATACAGCTCATAATGTCCTCTGGCATAGACTACGAATTCCGCACGACGGTAATGCGGGAATTCCACACCCCCGATGATATCCGCGCCATAGCGAAGGAAATTCAGGGCGCAAAGGGCTACTTCCTTCAGGCCTACCGGGATTCCGGCGACATACTGAAGGGCGGCTGCTCCCGCCCCACGGACGGCGAGCTGCACGCGCTGCTTTCAGCCGCAAGGGAATACCTCCCCAATGCGGAGCTGAGAGGTGTGGAATAGCCTCTGTCCCGCAATTGGGATACAATATGTAGTTTTTGCTATTGCCAAGCAAGCACAATATATGGTATACTCAAGGCCCAAGAGGGGATCATGCGGCAATTTCTGCCGTGACTTATCCAAGTCGGGCCTTTTATTGCGCCCATCAGATAGATACATCAAAATTTATCGGGAGGAGAATCATAATGTACCGCGTAGTCAAAAGGGATAATTCCGTTGCGGAATTCGATATCAAAAAGATCAGCGAGGCCATAATAAAGGCCTTTGAGGCCACGGAAAAGCAGTATAACAACAGCGTTATAGACCTGCTGGCGCTTAAGGTTACCGCAGACTTTGAGCCCAAGATAAAGGACGGCCTTATAGCCGTGGAGGACATACAGGACAGCGTGGAGGAGGTGCTGAGCCAGGCGGGCTATGCAGACGTGGCCAAGGCTTACATACTCTACCGCAAGCAGCGGGAGAAGCTCCGCAACATGAAGTCCACCATACTTGACTACAAGGAGACGGTGAACAACTACGTCAACGTCACCGACTGGCGCGTAAAGGAGAACTCTACCGTAACCTACTCCGTAGGCGGCCTCATACTCTCCAACAGCGGCGCCATCACCGCCAACTACTGGCTTTCCGAGGTATACGACGAGGAGATCGCCAACGCCCACCGCAACGCCGATATACACATTCACGATCTTTCCATGCTCACCGGCTACTGCGCGGGCTGGTCCCTCCGTCAGCTCATAAAGGAGGGTCTTGGAGGCGTCACCGGCAAGATCACCAGCAAGCCCGCGAAGCACCTCGCCTCCCTCTGCAACCAGATGGTGAACTTCCTTGGCATAATGCAGAACGAATGGGCGGGAGCACAGGCCTTCTCCTCCTTCGATACCTACCTTGCCCCCTTCGTAAAGGCGGACAATATGCCCTACGACGCGGTGAAAAAGTGTATCGAATCCTTTATTTACGGCGTAAACACCCCCAGCCGCTGGGGCACTCAGGCTCCCTTCAGCAACATAACCCTCGACTGGACCGTACCCGCAGACCTTGCGGAGCAGTATGCCATAGTCGGCGGCGAGGAAATGCCCTTCAAGTATAAGGACTGCAAGAAGGAAATGGACATGGTGAACAAGGCCTTCATCGAGACCATGATAGAGGGCGACGCCAACGGCCGCGGCTTCCAGTACCCCATACCCACCTATTCCATAACGAAGGACTTTGACTGGAGCCCCACTGAAAACAACAGGCTGCTGTTTGAGATGACCGCCAAATACGGCACTCCCTACTTCAGCAACTACATAAACAGCGATATGGAGCCCTCGGACGTGCGCAGCATGTGCTGCCGCCTCCGCCTTGACCTGCGTGAGCTGCGCAAAAAGAGCGGCGGCTTCTTTGGCAGCGGCGAATCCACCGGCTCGGTGGGCGTGGTCACCATAAACCTGCCCCGCATAGCCTATCTTGCAAGCGACGAGGCGGACTTCTACGCAAGGCTGGACAGGATGATGGACATATCTGCCCGCAGCCTCCACATAAAGAGGCAGATAATCACCCGCCTTATGAATGAGGGCCTGTACCCCTATACCAAGCGGTATCTGGGCAGCTTCGACAACCATTTCTCCACCATAGGGCTTGTGGGCATGAACGAGGCGGGCCTCAACGCAAAGTGGCTAAGGGCGGACATGACCGACCCAAAGACCCAGCAGTTCGCAAAGGACGTGCTCAACCACATGCGGGAGCGGCTCAGCGACTATCAGGAGATGTACGACAACGAGCTGTATAATCTGGAAGCCACCCCTGCCGAGTCCACCGCCTTCCGCCTTGCAAAGCATGACCGCAAGCGGTACCCCGACATCATCACCGCCGGCGGCAAAAACGGCGACGCGCCCTACTATACCAACAGCTCCCACCTGCCCGTGAGCTTCTCAGAGGATATATTCGCGGCGCTGGACATTCAGGACGAGCTTCAGACCCTGTACACCAGCGGCACGGTTTTCCACGCCTTCTTAGGCGAGAAGCTGCCCGGCTGGGAATCCGCCGCAAAGCTGGTCAAGACCATAGCGGACAACTACAGGCTGCCCTACTATACCCTGTCTCCCACATACTCCGTATGCCCCACCCACGGTTACCTTGCGGGCGAGCATTTCACCTGCCCCCACTGCGGCAAGGCCGCAGAGGTATACAGCCGCATAACCGGCTACTACCGCCCCGTCCAGAACTGGAACGACGGCAAGAGCCAGGAATACCGGGAGCGCCGCGAATACGACGTGGAACATCATTCCACCTGGCCCGGTGCCAAGGAAAAGGAAGAGGAGAAAGCGGCTCCATGCTGCGGCACGCTGAAGCTCTTCACCACCAGAACCTGCCCCAACTGCGCCATGGCAAAAGAACAGCTCAATTCCATAGGGCTTGTATATGAAGTTATAGACGCAGAGGAGCACCCGGAGCTTGCCATGCAGTACAGCCTCCGCCAGGCCCCCACCCTTATAGTGGAGAAGGACGGCGAAGTACAGAAGTTCGCCGGCATAGCCAACGTGCTGAAGTTCGTGGATGCCAACAGAAAAGCGGTGTAAATAAAAAGATAATAAAGGAGCGGTAAATGCCGCTCCTTTCAGTCTGTCGAAAAACCCAGGGGTTGATAAGGGGCCGCAGCCCCTTATGGCTTTATTCGGATTTGGCGACATGTGCGGCAAATCCGCAAAAAGCGCTTGCGCAGCAAGGCTTTCCCTGCATTCGGTGCTGGCCGCGCCATAGGCGCAAGCACCGGATGAAAAAACTCAAAAAAGTGGCGTTCAGCCACTTTTTTGACACTCTAAAAGGAGCGGTAAATGCCGCTCCTTTTTGCTTTGCTTATATCTCCTCTCCGAAGTGATCCTTGAACCCCTCGCCGAATATCTCGTTGGCGCTGGATACTATCATGAAGGCGCCCGGGTCCACCTCTTTGACTATGGTGCGCGCCTTTGGGAAAAGCTGCTTTCGCATGGCGCAGAGTATGACCAGCTTTTCGCTGTTGGAATATGCCCCAATTCCGTTAAGGTAGGTCACCCCCACGTCCAGCTCGTCCATCAGCCGGCGGGCCACGGTCCTCGCCTCGTCGCTTATTATCAGCAGAGATTTGGCCTCATCGGGACCGTAGAGCACAAGGTCGAACACTATCGTCTGCACGGCGAGGGATATGCCCGCATACAAGCCGTTTTCGATGTTTTTGAACACCAGCGCGGAGCAGGCGACTATTACCGTATCCGTTATGGCGAATATTATGCCGGTCTTAAGGTAGCGGAACCTTATGCGCAATAGCTTTACGATTATATCCGAGCCGCCGGTGGTGCCGCCCTGGGTAAACACCATGCCCATGCCCAGGCCCATCAGCGCGCCGCCCACCACGCCGCAGAGAAGCTGGTCGTCAGTGGGCACCACAATGCCCGAAAGGCCGTTTATCATAAGGGAGGACAGCACCGTGGAAAACACCGTACAATACAAAAACTGCTTTCCGAACTTCCATACGCCTATGGCAAGGAGCGGTATGTTTATGAGCAGCACAAGTGTGCCGGTCGGTATTTTCGTGGCGTAGCTGACCATTATTGCGATACCGGTAACGCCTCCGGGGGCAAGCCCCTTGGGATCAAGAAATATGGCTATGGATACGGCGTATATCAGGCAGCCCAGAGTCATTACAGCATAACGCCTGAGCTCCGTAAGGGCTTTATTTTTCATATCTTCTTCCCCCCACGCGCGAAAAAAATTCGGGCCGCTGCGGGCAACGGCCCATAATGCTCTAAGTTATTTGCAGCACAGCGCCATTATGCCGTCTGCCACCAGCTTGGCGTTCTCGATAAGATCCTTTACCGGCACCGCCTCGTCCACCATGTGTATGCGGTTCTCACGGTCATCCCGCTCGGGGCCAAAGGCTACGGCGTTTTTCAAATGGCGTGCATAAGTGCCGCCGCCTATGCGCTTTGGAGGGTTGTGATCTCCTGTGCGCTCACGGTAGGCCGAAAGGAGCTTGCTTACAAGCTCGCTATCCTCAGGCACGCAGTATCCAAGGCTGAAGGACTCGTATTCCCGGTGCGCACCCAGCTTATCAAAGGCGGCATCCAGCTTCTGGAGCAGCTTCTCGTGGCCGGTACACATGGGGGCGCGGATATCTATGCTCAGGGCATAGCCCTTCTCGTTCCAGTCCATGAGGCCGAGGTTCAGCGTAAGCCTGCCGGACTCGTCGGCGGAATCGAGCCCCACTGTTTCCCCGTGTACCTCCATCTTGAAGGTTTTGTAAAGGCCCTCTACTGCGAGGCCGTCCTCCTCGGAAAGCTCCAGCTTTGTCAGGAGGCCCAGCAGCATCTGTATGGCGTTCTTGCCGTTTTCGGGCATGGAGGCGTGAGCCGCTATACCTGTTGCGGTTATCCTTGAGCCGCCCTCTATTGCTTCAACGGCGAAGCCCTCCTGCCCGTTTATGGCCTTCTCAACGCACTTGGGACAGCAGGGTACCGTGGCCACGGCCTTGCCGGGTACGGCGTTTACGACGGTGCCCGCCTTGAGGGTTATGCCGGAGCTGTATTTTTTGGCGTAGCGGGCCTGGAATATGTTCTTTTCGGCGTTTACCAGGGGATACTCGGCGTCGGGAGAGAAGGCCATGTCGGGCAGCTTCTCGTTGGCGATGTAGTGCTTAAGGCAGCCCATGCCCACCTCCTCGTCACAGCCAAACAGAAGGCGTACCTTGCGCTTGAAGGGCAGTCCGGCGGCCTTTATGGCGGCAAGAGCGTATACTGCGGTTATGGCGGGGCCTTTATCGTCCAGCACGCCGCGGCCTATCATGGTTCCGTCGATTATGTTTGCGGCGAAGGGGTCGCTGCTCCAGCCCTCTCCCTCGGGTACAACGTCCAGGTGCATCAGCACGCCCAGAGTCTCGTCCCCCGTGCCGTAATCCGCGTAGCCTATATAGCCTTCCATATCGGTATCCGCAAAGCCGAAGCCGTGGCAGATGCCCAGAATGTGTTCAAGAGCCTTCTTGCACTCCGCTCCGAAGGGGGCTCCGGGCTGTGCCAGCTCCGCGTGGCTGACGCTCTTAAAGCTCACCAGCTTCTGAAGATCCTTTATCATATCCTCGCTGTGCTGTTCTATCCAAAGGTCTACCTTGCTGTTCACGTTAGTTCCTCCTGAAAGTTTATTATATGTGTATTTATGATGAGTACGAATTGCGTTGGATGTATCTATTATACAATATATGTATATTTTTTGCTACCACCCATATTGAGCGTAAAGTTCCTTTAATTCCCCGGAATCCCGCATCTGCCTTATGACTATCGACGCGAGCTCCGAAAGCACCGTGCTGTCTCCGGGACACATCACCTTATAATCTATCGTACCTATAACGAGCGTGGTCTCGGTTATGGGATACTGTGTGCGGAGCTCATTAAACACCTGCCGGGGCAGCACCGCGCCGCCTATCTCGCCCCTGTCAAGGGCGGAGAGCATATCCGGGTAGGAAGCATAGCTCTTTTTGCCTATATCCAGCGAGCTGTTTGCCGCAAGGTAGTCTCCGAGCGTTATATCCTCTGCGGTCTTTCTCAGCCTGTTGGACTGTATATACCCTACGGTAAAGCTCTTGAGCGCAAAGGCGCTGGTACCGGTCTTTACCACCAGTATGCATTCCTCGGTATAGTAGCTGTCGGAATAGGTGTATTTGGCGGACATCTGGCTGGCCATATGGGCTATTACCATATCCACGGTTCCGTCGTCTATATTGGCACCGGCAGTCATTGTAGTCACGTCCCTGAAATCTATGCGGCTCTCGGGGTCGGCGTCCGGGAGCAGCTTCGCCGCGATCCTGCGGCCCAGCTCCTTTTCCAGCTCTGCCCCCGGCATATCCGGTATTACGCCTATGCGAAGCACGCCCCGCTCCTGCACCGTCTTGACCTCCGCGGAGGACATGAGCTGGGTCTCCGCCCGCCCGAATATCAATGCCACAAGCAGCAAAAGCACGCCTGCGGCAATAGCTATTGCCCTGCGCCATGGCTTGCCCTCATCGCCTATGAGTGTGAAATTCATTCGCCTGAAGTTCAGCTGTACCCTGCGCAGCTTCCTCCGGTACCGTCTTATGATATCGCTTTTCATGCTTTGATTATATCCCGGCATAGAAGAGTTTACAAGTGAACAAATATCACCCCTTGACAACTTAACTACTATTATACATTACATTGACAATTGCGTGGTGGAAAGGATATACTTATTCTGTACTGTTGTACGCAAAAACCGTTAATTTTATCACGCGAGGTGTAAAATAATGCGTCTTCTTAAATCATCCGAGCTTCGCAAGCTTTACCTTGACTTTTTCCGGGAAAAGGGCCACGCCATAATCCCTTCTGCCTCCCTTATACCCGAAAATGACCCCACGGTGCTCTTTACCACCGCGGGCATGCACCCCCTCGTTCCCTACCTCATGGGCGCAAAGCACCCTGAGGGCACCCGCCTTGCGGACGTTCAGAAGTGTATCCGCACCGGCGATATAGACGAGGTGGGCGATACCTCCCACTGCACCTTCTTCGAGATGCTGGGCAACTGGTCCCTGGGGGATTACTTCAAAAAGGAATCCATAGCCTACTCCTGGGAGTTTCTCACCAGCGACAAGTGGCTTGGCATAGATAAGGACAAGCTGTACTTCACCTGCTTCGCGGGCGATGCGGACGCTCCCCGGGACACCTATTCCCACGACCGCTGGGTAGAGATGGGCGTAGACCCTTCCCATATATTCTACCTCGACAAAAAGCATAACTGGTGGGGCCCCGCCGGTATTACCGGCCCCTGCGGCCCCGATACCGAAATATTCTACGACACCGGCAAGCCAAAGTGCTGCCCCGAGTGCAACCCCTCCTGTGACTGCGGCAAGTACCTGGAGATCTGGAACAACGTTTTCATGGAGTACAACAAGCAGGCGGACGGGAGCTACCTCCCCCTTGCTCAGCATAACGTCGACACCGGTATGGGGCTCGACCGCACCATCGCCACCCTTCAGGGCGTTGAGAGCGTATACGATACCGACGCCTTCACCGGCATAATAAAGACCATCGAGGAGCTTTCCGGCAAGCACTATAAGGACAGCCCCGAGATCACCCGCGCCTTCAGAATCGTGGCGGATCATATTCGCTGCGCAACCTTTATACTTGGGGATCCCAGGGGCGTAACCCCCTCCAACGTGGATCAGGGCTACATACTCCGCCGCCTTATCCGCCGGGCTATCCGCTTCGCCATGCAGCTTGGCATACCCGACAACAAGCTGGATGCCGTCGCCGACGCCGTGATAGCGCAGTACGGCGAGGTATATCCCGAGCTTACCGCCAACCGCGAAAAGATCATGACCGAGTTGGACAAGGAGGAAACCCGCTTCCAGAAGGCTCTGCGCAACGGCACCAGGGAATTCGAGCGCATAAAGGGCAGCTTTGAAAACGGCACGATAGACGGCGCCACCGCCTTCCACCTTTACGACACCTTCGGCTTCCCCATAGAGTTCACCGAGGAGCTGGCCAAGGAAAACGGCCTCAAAGTGGACGTCGAGGGCTTCAAGGCGGCATTTGAAGAGCACCAGAAGAAGAGTCAGGCCGGCGCAGAGCAGCGGTTTAAGGGCGGCCTTGCGGATACCAGCTTAGAGACCGCACGCCTCCACAGCGCAACCCATCTGCTTCAGGCGGCGCTGCGCAAGGTACTCAACGACAGCACCATCAGCCAGCGGGGCTCCAACATAACCGCCGAGCGTCTCCGCTTCGATTTCAGCTTTGGCCGCAAGCTCACCAAGGAAGAGCTTCAGCAGGTAGAAGATCAGGTCAACGAGTGGATACAGGCCAAGGCACCCATCACCTGCGAGGAAATGACGGTAGACGAGGCGAAGGAGCAGGGCGCGGTAGGCCTGTTCGGCGACAAATACGGCGAGCGCGTAAAGGTATACACCATGGGCACCTTCTCCAAGGAAATCTGCGGTGGCCCTCATGCCGGCAACACAGGCGACCTGGGACACTTCAAGATCAAGAAGGAGGAGGCCTCCAGCTCCGGCGTGCGCAGGATAAAGGCCGTATTGGAGTACTAATTCAACATCGAAGCTTCAAAGGGGCGTTTTTTCGCCCCTTTTGAGTAAACGGAGGTTTATATGGCAGAGACCAGCTGGTATTATTACGATTGGCAGATGGATGGGGACCCGGCGGAGTTCGCCGTAGATACCCGTTTCTTTGACAAGGCGCCATATGAGAACAGACCGGTGCTGCTGCATATGCGCTGCGAAATGAAGGACGGCGCGGAGCTGAACAACCGCGGCAGGCGGCACATAGGCCGTCTGGAAAAAAAGTGTAAAAGCGACCTTAAGGCGCTGTACGCAGGCTATATAGAGGACGCCTACCGCCGGGTGATGTTCTTCTACACCGACAAGGCCTCCCGCATCGAGGCGCTCGACGACATGGCGGACAGGGAGCGGTATCTTTACTGCTCGGCCGGCGCAAGCGACGACCCGGAATGGAACACCTATCTGAACCTTCTGTACCCCGACGCCGCCAAGTACTACACCGAGACCAACCGCAAAAACGCCCAGCTCTACCGCAAAAACGGCGACTGTATAACCGCTGTCCGGCGGCTGACGCTGCACATGGCCTTTTCCCTTGAAACGCTTGTGCCCCAGTTTGCTGAGGAGGCCCGCCTTTCCGGCTTCGCCATAGGAGACGCGGAGTTCAATCCGGATATAGACCTGCCCTACGGCGTAAAGCTTCACATAATATCCAGCCTGCTCAATGAGGATCTGGATAAATACACTACCCTCGCCATATACACCGCCGAACGCTACGGAGGGCGGCTGCTTTACTGGGAGTCCCCCATAATACCTAAGAACAGCCCGCTTAGGTAAGTGTAGAAGAGGCCGTTTTCTTTCTCTTTTCTTTTCGGACGAAAAGAAAAGAGAAAGAAACAAAGAGAAAAGAAAAGCCTGACGAAAACAATAATTTTAAAGGAACGGTTCTTTCCGTTCCTTTCAGCTTATATCGCTTGGATTCACCCCGTACAGCTTCTTGAAGGCGCGGAGGAAAGCGGAGTAATCGCCATAGCCGCAGCGCTGGCCCGCCTCTACTACCGGCACCCCGTCCCGAATAAGCTCTGCGGCCTGTATGAGCCGCTTCTGCTGTATGTACTTATGGGCGCTGTATCCCGTCATCTCTTTGAATTTATGCATGAGGTAGGACTTGCTCATGTAAAACTGCCTGGCGATGGACTCAAGGGACAGGTCCTTCTCCAGATTGGCGTTCACATAGGCGATTATCTCCTCCAGCTTGGGGTCGCTGCGAAACGCCTCCTTCACCATGGCGGTGTGATCCTTGAGGGCAATTCGGTTCAGCTCTATCATAAACTGTAAAAACGTGGTGCGGGAGAGCAGCTCATGGCCGAATTCCTGTGCGCCCATGGCGGATTCCACCGTGTTGAGCTGCTTCATCAGCGTCACACGGTCGGCATTTTCAGGTCGTATGAGACTGAAGCTCTTCTCCTCCGCCATGGTGAAGCACTGGCGCAGGTCGTCCCCACCCAGACAGTGATCACGGAGATAGTCCGCATTTACCCAGAGTATTATCCGCTCATATGGCTCGGAAGGGTCTATTATGGGCCGGTGTATCTGGTTGTGTGGCACCAGCAGTATATCCCATGGCTTTAAGAAATACGCCTTGCCCTCGACCACGTAGGTGACGTTGCCGGTTAGGAATACCACTATCTTATCGAACTCGTGATAGTGATAGCCCAGCTCAAGCTCCACCTGATCCCTTATGTGGAACAGACGGAAATCCTCTTTCAGGTAGCCCCGCTTGTTTATCATCTCCATTGCCGTCACCTCCCTTAATTATCATATAACATATTTTGCAATATGACAAACAGATTTTGCGTTAAAGAGCGTAAAAACATTATTTTCACAAAGTAATGCGTAGGAGTATCTGCATAAATTCGCGAGAAATGAAACGAATTCGGAAGAAAATTAGGGCAATATGGTGAATATGCCTAATTAACGGCCTTTTAGTGTTGAATTTGGCAGTCTGTGTCATGTATAATGAATTATAGATGTAGGCACACAGCTTTTTTGTTTAGAAAGGAGCTTGACACATAAATGGAAAGACGGCATCTGCCCCACGTTACGGGCGACTTAAGATCCCACATAGTAACGGTGCCCGAAGAAATATGGAAATGCAGCGGCATAGTTATACTCGGCCGGCGCATAAAGTCGCTGGTATTCACCACCGACATAGCCATAATACGCAACTGCAACGCCGACGCGGTGCTTGCGGTCTACCCATTCACGCCGCAGCAGGTCATTTCAAATTCAATAATACAGGCCTCAAACATACCCGTGCTGTGCGGTGTAGGCGGCGGCATGACCGGCGGCGACCGCACTGTGCGCCTCTCCAAGGATGCGGAGGCCCAGGGCGCTTCAGGCGTGGTGGTAAATGCACCCATGACCAACGACGTAATCGAAAAGATGGCCAAGGTGATAGATATACCCATAATCGCCACCGTGCTGAGCGAAAAAGCCGACATACAGGCCCGCCTTGACGCGGGGGTATCCATACTCAACGTGTCTGCGGCAGCCCGCACGCCGGAGGTAGTGAGCGCCATACGGGAAAAGTTTCCTAAGGTGCCAATAATAGCTACCGGCGGCCCCACAGGCGAGAGCATAGCCCGCACCATAGGGGCGGGGGCTAACTCCATAAGCTACACGCCGCCCTCCACCAAGGAGCTTTTCTCGAGGACGATGGAGGACTACAGGAGCAGGGAGCTATAAGCAAAAAAGTGGCTTAAAGCCACTTTTTATTTTGCCCTGAAGAAGCATACCGTTATGAATGGCGCTACGCGAATGGCCGCACGGCCTATGAGCTGCTCCTGCTTTACGCGCATTGCGGCGGCATCCGGCAGGCCGTTTTCGCGGTCGTCTGGCATTATAAAAAACTCACCCTGCTTTAGGGTTATCTCTTCCATATCCCAGCTGCCTGTGGGCTTATAGGCGGACTCATCAAGGAGATAGCCGGATATGTACACCTTGCCCTCCTTCATGGCCACCCTGTCGCCGGGCAGCGCCACTATGCGGCCTATCTCGGTGCCGGCATCGCCCCTGAAGGCATAGGCCTCGCCGCGCTTGGGCATGGAAAGGTGCATGGAGAGCTTATCGAAAAGCACCACGTCGCCGGGATAAAGCGTGGGGCTCATGCCGGGATCGGTTATCCTTATACCCGTGAACCACACGGTAAATATCAGCGCCACCATGAGCGCCGCCGCAGCTATACCCCATATCCAGTTCACCGTGGAAAAGGTCTTGTGCTCCGCCCTGTTTTTTTCAGTCCTGAGCGCTCTCATTTTTGCTGCTCCCTGTGAGATTTTTCTTTGCCTTCTTGACGAATTCCTGCCTGTCCAGCATCACTATCCGGCCGCAGCCGCAGCACTTTATCTTTATATCCGCCCCGGTGCGGGTAATCGTCCATTCCGAGCTGCCGCATGCGTGGGGCTTTTTCATGAGTATCCTGTCCCCAAGGTCAAATTCCGTTACCAAGCTATCTGCTCTCCTTTATTATATGCCTATCGGTAGGGCCATCTATGCCCTCCTCCCTGAAGCGCTTCTTTGCGGCGGCTATGGTGCCCCGCTGTATCTTCCACTGGTTCGTCGCGTCCGTGGGCACGCTTATACGAAGGGTCACGGAATCCGCATTCTCAGCCACTACTCCCCAGTCCTGTATGGGAGCCTCTATGCCGAAGGAAGCTATCACCTTTTCAAGCTCCTCGTGCATTATTGCCATGGCCCTGTCAGCGTCCGCCTCCTGAGCTATGTTCATCTCCACTACCGCCAGGTAATCCCGGCGGGAGTAGTTGACCACCGTCTTAACCTGACCGTTTGGGATCATGGTCTTTTCTCCCCTCCAGCCCTGCAACGTGACTGTGCGGAGCGTCATCTCCTCGACGGTACCCTCAACGCCGCCTATAGACACATAGTCGCCCACGGAAAGCTGATCTTCAAAGAGCAGGAACATGCCTGTCACTATGTCGCCTATGAGGCTCTGCGCGCCGATGCCCAGGGCAAGGGTACCTATGCCGGCGGCCGCCAGCATGGAGTTCATCGCCCCCGCAAGGCCCAGCTCGCCTATGGATACCGCTATGGCGATAAAATAAAACACATAACGGCTTATGCTGACCGCAAGGGATACCGCCGTATCTACTCTGTGGGTAAAGTAGGGCTGATCCTGCACCTTCTTGAACCGGCCGTTGGCTATGGTCTTCGCCACCTTGCCCACCGCCTTTACCGCCACATGGGCCATAAGGAAGGCGAGAGCTATGTTTCCCGCCGAGGTAAGCCAGCTTAGCCCCTTATCCGCCAATAATTTATCCAGCGGCCCTATCAAAAGCAAGAGCTTCATACCGTATCTGTCCTATCGAATAAAATTCGTGGTTACCCGTTTCTCCTGCTCCGGCTCTGCAACGCCTGCGGCTTTGCCCGCCTGTATGCACTTTATGAGCCACGCCATGTTTTCCCCCAGATAGCGCATGGTCTGGAGCCCCTCCTCGTCCTCGCGCACCTGCTCCGGGGTATTGCCGTGTACCTGGTTCCAGTATACGGAGGTGGCTATGGGCATCTGGGATATGGAGAAATACTTGTTCAACTGGTCAAAGGCGGCGGAAGCGCCGCCCCGGCGGCAGGATACCACGGCCGCGCCGACTTTCCCACGCATCTTCCTGCCCGCGGCGTAAAACAGCCTGTCCATAAATGAGGTTATCTGGCCGGAAGCTGCGGCATAATACACAGGGGAGCCTGCTACAATCCCGTCAAACTCGTCTATGCGCTTGATTATGTCGTTCACCTGCCCGCCGAAGGAGCAGAGGCCGTCCCTCCTGCACCGCCCGCAGGCTATACAGCCCGGCACAGGGGCCTTTCCGAGATAAAGAATCTCTGTCTCTATGCCGTTCTTCTCAAGGGACGCCGCAACCTCGCAAAGCGCGGTATAGGTGCAGCCGTGTTCATTCGGGCTGCCGTTTATGAGTAACACCTTTGACATCTTGTTTATCTCCTTATTAAAAATATCCGTGTATTTTCCCCTTACCCGCCCTCGCGCCCTCCGTCGGCTTCATCGGTAGTAAAATTGCTCTGTTTCGGTGCTGTTGTAAATATACTGAGCATATTTGTAAAGCGGATTCGAACCGCCCCGCTGCTCCCCGCGAACCAGTAACTTTTCGGCATTTTACTCCCGCCGGGGGAGGAAGCCCGCCCGGTGGCGCTACCGCTGCCGCTAAAACGCATTCTTAGTTTTAGCGGGCTTTTCATATTTTGCTTTTCCCCTGCTTTTTTTAAAGAGAAAGAAGCAGGGGTTTATTTAAGCTCAGTGGTCCAGTTAAGCCCCTGTATCCTCACGTCCAGTTCCCGGAGCTGCTTTGAGAGTTCGTCCGCCTGCTTCTGCAGTGCGGAGACGTCAACGGTACTGCGTATGACTATCTCGCTGCGGGTCGCCCGTGCCGCTGTATTGCTGGCCTCCTGGAGAAAGTCATTCAGGCCGCTGATGCGCTCGATGAGTGCATCCCTGCGGGCCAGAAGGGCAGTCAGCGTTTCGCCGCCGTCCGTCGTGGCGGCATTGGTGAGGTTTGTGCGGCGTATGAGCTCCTCATACCTCTCGCAGAGGCGTCCGTACTCCTCCAGGAGTGCATGAGGATCCTCGGCGGGTTTTTCGCCCTCCTGCACAAGGGCGTTTCGCCTGAGGCGACTCCGAAGCTGTTGTATGCGCTTCTGTATATCAGCTCTCTCGGACAGTGCTTCTGCCAGCTTCATATATTTTTACCTCGCTTTTTCTGTACTTTTCTATGATACAGTATACCATAAACTTACCGCCTGAGGAATGAATAATGATAAAACAAAGGAGCGCTCCCTAAGGATGAGCGGCACCCCAATTGTTAGACAGTATGGTATACTGCTAATGAGAGGGATGATATTTTATGTCAAAAGGAATACCGAACAGGATATACACAGGAGAATTCAATCAAAAGGATGTAGAGACGATGCAGAAAGGCTGAGGCACATCGAGGAGGAGCGAAAGCTTGGTTTGCCGCATGGGCCAGCTTCATCATGGAAACGATCTACCTTAAAGAATGCCCGGAAGGACTGTACATCGAACAGAGGGGGCGCGGCGGCAAAGGGCGCACAACAGAAAGCATGAGCCGAAAAGATAACTGTTTGGACAATGCTGTAATGGAAAAATTCTTCCGGATGCTCAAAACCGAACTTTTTTACCTACAAGACTCCGATTCTCCGGAACACTTCAAAGCTGAACTCATCGACTTCCTCGATTACTACAACAACCGCAGGATCAAGGCAAAACTAAATGGCCTGACACCTGCTCAACACAGATCTCAGGCCCTTCAGACCGCTTAATTGAAAATTCTGTCTAACTTTTGGGATCCCGCGGCTTTGCCGCGGGATCATTATTTTATTGCCTATATTTTTCCAGCCTTTTCCCTGCCCACAGAGCCAGCGCCAGCTTGGCGAGGTCCGGCAGTATGAAGGGGAATACGCACTTGGAGAGGGCGGCAAGAAGCGTTATGGGCCCCTTCGTGTCGCCGTAAACCTTTACGAACCAGAGGGTGCCGAAGGCATAGCAGGCCAGCAGGCCGAGGAACAGCGCCAGCGCCTTAGCCCAAAGCCCCGCCTTATTGCGGCAGAGCAGGCCATAGATGGGGCATATGAGCAGAAAGCCAACTATGTAGCCGCCGGTGGGCCCGAGAAGCGCCCCCATGCCGCCGTTAAAGCCGGAAAACACCGGCGCGCCCATAGCGCCCAGCAGTATGTACAGCGCTATGGCTATGGCCCCGTCCCTTGCGCCCAGAAGCAGGAGCGTCAGGAAAACGCCGAAGGTCTGCATGGTGAAGGGGGGCTGAGTGGGTATCGACAGCCATGCGCAGGGGGCGAGAAGGGCCGCGCAGAGGGCGATGCGTGTCATGCGTTTTGTAGTCATACGGTAAGTGTTATCTCCTCAGTTTTAAAGAAATAAGCCGGGCAAGATCCTCCGCGCTGCCGGAAAACAGTTCCCCGGCGTCCTCATAGAGCTGCCGCCGCTGTGCGAATATCTCCCGGAGCCTGCCCGCTCCGCCAGAAAGGAGCGGCCTGTCTGCAGCGTCTATATCCGCTACGGTTTCTTCGATATCGCGGAATATCCAGATTATATCACCGGTGCGGCGCATGAATTGTATATTCTCACCTTGGCACACTATGCCGCCCCCCGTGGAGACTATGCCGCAGGGCTGGTTTTCCAAGGAAAACAGGGCTTTTTGCTCCATCTTTCTAAAATGCGCCTCGCCGTATTCCTTAAAAATTTCGGGTATCGTCATTCCGGAACTACGCTGAATGATTTCGTCGATATCGTAAAAGGGCAGCTTCAGCGCCTCCGCCGCGGCGCGGCCCTTGGTGGTCTTGCCGCAGCCCATCATGCCAATGAGGTATATCATAGCCCCTCCATGCAGTTCAATATTCCCAAGCACAGCGCCGCCTCCGCCGCAGCCAGGCCCCGGAGGGCTATGCAGCTGTCATGCCTGCCCCCTACAGTTATCCGGGCGTTTTGCAGCTCCCGCAGGTTTACCGTGTGCTGGGGCTGAGTTATGGAAGGGGTAGGCCGGAAAGCCACCCTGAGAAGCACAGGCGCGCCGTTGGCCATGCCGCCGTTTATGCCGCCGGAATTATTGCTCTCGAAGGCTATTTTGCCGTCTTTTATCCTTATGCCGTCGTTGGCGTCGCTGCCATGCATATCCGCCATGCGGAAGCCCGCGCCGAATTCGACGCCCTTCACCCCGGGAACGGCGTACATTATTGAAGCTATTGAGCTTTCCAGCCCCTCCCATAGAGGGCCGCCGGTCCCTACGGGCAATCCCAGCGCGCAAAGCTCCACGCTGCCGCCTACGGAATCGCCCCGCTCCGCCGCCTCGCCTATCCTGTCCTCCATGGTCCTGCGGGCGCTTACGTCCAGAACGGGAAAGTCGGATCCTCTCAACCTGTCCAGCGTATGTCTGTCCACCTGCAGCGGGTCGAAGGGAGAGTCCAAAGCTCCGCCGATATCGTAATAATGCCCGCCTGCGGTTATGCCCCTTTGCATCAGCAGCTGCCGGGCCACGGCCCCTGCGAATACCAGAGGCAGCGTCATGCGGCCGGAGAATATACCGCCGCCGGAGGGTATGCCGCCGTATTTTATGTACGCCGGGTAGTCGCAGTGGGAGGGACGGGGCAGTGAGGATATGTCCGCGTAATCCTTCGGTCTGAAGTCCGAATTTTCAAATTCCACACGAAGCGTATCTCCCGTGGTCACGCCGCCGCGCACGCCGGAAATGTATATTGGAACGTCGGCCTCCCTCCGGGAGGTAACGCTTTTTTTGCTTACGCCCCTGCGCCTTTCAATGTCCCGGGAAATGATTTCCCCGTCCAGCCTCAGCCCCTTTGGCAGCTCCATGGTAAGGCCCATCCGCTTTTCGTGTGAGCCTCCGTAGATATCAAGCTTTATGCTTCCCCATGGCCTCATGCTATGCTGCCTCCCAGCTGTCTGTATTCATCAAAGAACCCCGGCGCGGATTTGCTGACGCACTCCGCCCCATTAAACTCTATCCCGCCGCAAAGGCCCGCCGCCATTATCAAAAGCATGGCTATGCGGTGGTCGTTATGGCAGAGGCAGGCCGCGCCGTGCAGCTTCCCGCCGCCCCTTATGGTGAATCCGTCGGGAGCCTCATCTATATCCGCCCCCAGCCTTTTAAGCTCGGTTGCGATGGCGCTTATCCTGTCGCACTCCTTGAAGCGCAGCCGCCCGCCGTTTTTGACCACGGTGCTGCCTTCTGCCGCCAGAGCCGCCAGCGCTATGGCGGGGGCAAGATCCGGAGTGTCGGATACGTCTACGTCTATACCGCGAAGCCGGCCGGGGGATACCGTGACGCTGCCGCCGCCCATATCCACCCTTGCCCCCATGCGGTCCAGTATGCTGAGCATTGCCCTGTCTCCCTGTATGGAACCGGGGTCCAGGCCCGTCACGGTTACGGGACCGTATACCGCGCCCGCCGCTAAAAACAGCGATGCGTGGGTATAGTCCCCCTCAACGGTCACGTCCGCGGCCTTGAGACGCCGGGGCTTTACCAGTATGGTGTCCTGGCCCATCCATTGGCTCTCGCCGCCGAATGCGGAGAGCGAAGCGCGGGTCAATTCGACGTAGCTTTTGCTCTGTAGGGGAGTGGTGAGCCGTATGCGGCTTTCCCCCTCCAGCAGCGACAGCGCCAGCAGCAGCCCGCTTATATATTGGGAAGAAACGTCTCCCCTTATGGGAAACTCCCCGGGGCCGAAGCTCCCGGAGACGCTGAGCTTCTCCGCTGCTACACCCTTGCTTTTGAGAAGCTCTGTTACGGGCTCCATTGGCCGGGCGGCCAGCGACGGTGACAGCATAAACTCCGCCTTCCCCCCAATGAGGGGAGCAACGGGGTAAAGCAGCCTGTATGTGGCGCCGGAATCCCGGCAGTCAAGGCGGAGGACGTCCGGCTTTGCATTTATGCCTGTTATTTCAAGGGTGTCGTCCCGGAATACGGCTGCGGCCCCGAGGGCGCGTATGCAGTCGAGGGTAGCGGTCAGGTCGTCCGGCAGCTCCCCCGACAGACCCCGTATGACGCTTCTGCCTTGGGCCAGGGCGGCGCATATCATGTATCTGTGTGCGGCGCTCTTTGATGGTATGGCTGTCACGGAGCCATGGGGCCGCCCGGAAAACCGCGTCATCGGGCCAGACTCAGCGCCCTGTCGCAAAGCTCCCCTATGGGCATGGCGATCACGGCAGCCTGTCCGATCTTTTTCAGGAACACGGCGTTGACGGTTTCGCCGTCCCCCTTCTTATCCAGCAGCATGGCGGCGCGGAAGGCATCTTTGTCTATATTCTCCATCTCTGTGGGCAGCCCGGCGGCGGAAAGGGCGGATATGAGCTGCGCCGCCGTGCCCGGCTCGGTCAGCCCCATGCTCTCGCCTATTTTTGCCATGGCTACCATGCCTATGGATACGCCGCAGCCGTGCAGCAGCTCAAAGCCGCTTGCCCGCTCCAGCGCGTGGCCTATGGTGTGGCCGAAGTTCAGCTCCCGGCGAATGCCGGTATCCTTGGTGTCAGCCTGAACGTAGCCCGCCTTTATCATGGCGGTGCGGTATACGGTTCGGGTGAGGTCGTCCTCCCCTGAGTTAAGGTCGCCCGAGGATATGGCGCCGCACTTTATGACCTCAGCCATGCCGGAGGCGAGGTGCTCCCTGGGCAGTGTGGAAAGGAGGGCTGTATCTGTCACCACCAGTACGGGCTGGTAGAATGTGCCTATGAGGTTTTTGCCCCGGGGATGGTCTATGGCCACCTTTCCCCCGATGGAGGAATCCGCCTGGGCCAGCAGCGTGGTGGGACAGTGTACGAGGGGCACGCCCCGCCTGTACGTGGCTGCGGCAAACCCCGCCGCGTCCCCTACGGTGCCGCCGCCAAAGGCTATCACCGCGTCTGAGCGGCCTATCAGGTTGTCCATAAGGCCGGAATATATGTCGAAAAGCCTGTCGTGGCTCTTTATCTCCTCGCCGGGGGGCAGTATGATGCTGCCGGCTCTGACCTTTGCCCGCTCCAGCGTGGCCATGATGGTATCGAGGTGCAGCTTTGCCACAGTCTCGTCCGTCACCACCGCCGCCCTGCGGAAGCCGGTGAACAGGCCCTCTTCCTTTATCATGCCGGGACCTATCTGTACGCTGTATTCCCGGTTGTCTGCGTTTACGGAAATTCTCATGTCAATTTACTCCAAGGGCATCTCATGCCATACTATTTCAGCACCTATAATAACACATATCCGTCCCAATATCATCATAGCGTCTGGAAAAAAACCGTGGCGTAGTGTAAACTATATATGATTAAAAAAGCGACAGGAGGCTTAAATATATGCTGGAAAAACTCAGGAAGGCTATGAAGACTGCCGATATAGACATGCTGCTGATACCCTCGGCAGACCCCCACGGTTCGGAGTACCCGGAGGAATACTTCAAGGCACGCAAGCACTTTTCGGGCTTTACGGGCAGCGCCGGAACTCTGCTCATATGGCAGGGGGGCGCCGGGCTCTGGACCGACGGACGGTATTTTCTTCAGGCGGAGCGGCAGCTTGAGGGCAGCGGCATAGACCTGTTCAAGATGCGGGAGCCGGGCGTTCCCACGGTGGATGAGTTCATAGCGGAAAACATAAAGGGCGGCGTATTGGGCGCTGACCTTCGCACCATATCCGCCAGCGAGGGCATGGAGCTTGAAAAGGGCGGAGCCATATTAAAGGACTGCCGCAGCCTGATAGACGGCTGCTGGGAGGGAAGGCCGGAGCTTTCAAGGGAGCCGGCGTATGTGCTGCCTATGGAGCTTGCGGGGGTATCCTCATCGGATAAGCTTGGGGCTGTCCGCGCCGAGATGGCAAAGTGCGATGCCAATGCATGCATATTTACGGATCTTGCGGATATAGCGTGGCTGTTCAATATACGCGGAAACGACGTAAAGTATCTGCCCGTGGCCCTGTCCTACGCCATAGTTGAAAAGCAGAAGGCATATGTATTCATGGATGCTGCCAAGGCGGCCCCCATAGCGGCCCACCTCAAGGCTCTGGATACAGAGATACTGCCATATGACGCCATATATGAGTTCATATGCCGCTACGGCGAGAAGGACGCCGTAATGTGCGCGCTGTCGATACTGAACTATAAGCTGTATCAGGGCATAGCGCGATGCAGAGTGGTGGATATGGATCCGGTGCAGCTGCTGAAGGCGGTAAAGAACCCCGTGGAGCTTGAGAATATGCGCAAGACCCACATAAAGGACGGCGTGGCCGTCACCCGCTTCATGCACTGGGCAAAGACCCACGCAAAAGAGGGATATACCGAAATGCAGGCCGCAGATGTGCTTGAGGGCTTCCGCAAAGAGCAGGAAGGGTATATGTACCCCAGCTTTGAGACTATCGCGGGCTACGGCCCCCACGGAGCCATAGTACACTATTCCGCTACCCCTGAGACGGATATACCCGTAAAGCCGGAGGGGCTGCTGCTGGTGGATTCCGGCGGGCAGTACATGGGCGGCACCACCGACATAACCCGCACCATAGCCCTGGGGCCCTTGACAAAAGAGGAAAAGCAGGCCTTTACCATAGTTCTGGAAAGCATGCTTGCGCTGCTCACCTTCAGGTTCCCAAAGGGCTGCGCGGGCTTTAACCTGGACGCCATAGCCAGGGCTCCATTCTGGAGCAGGGGCATGGATTACAACCACGGCACAGGTCACGGTGTAGGCTATATGCTTTCGGTACACGAGGGGCCCAACGGCATACGCGGGCAGCGCCGGGTAAAGTCCGAGGATGCGGAGTTCGTTCCGGGCATGATAACCTCGGACGAGCCGGGCATATATATCGAGGGCAAATACGGCGTCCGCCACGAGAACCTGACGGAGTGCGTGGAGGCTGAGCCCGGCTCAAGGTATCTGGAGTTCCGGTCCATAACCTTCGCGCCCATAGACCTTGACGCCATAGATGAGGATACCCTGACCGAGACTGCGAGACTGCAGCTCAATGCCTACCATAAGGAGGTATACGCCAAGCTTGCCCCTCATATGGGTGAGGAAGAGCTGGTATGGCTGAAGGAATATACGAGGGAAATATAGCGTGGAGCGTGAACCGCAGGATAAAAAGCTGTTTTGCAGGTGGGGCGAGCTTGCCTTCGTGCTGGGCACCTTCTTCATAGCCTTAGGAGTTTCGCTTATGGAAAAGGGCGGCCTCGGCATGTCCATGGTGACGTCCCAGTCCTATATAATTTCCCTTGCCGTGCCCTTTCTGACCTTCGGCATGGCGGATTATATGCTTCAGGGGCTGCTGCTCATAGGGTACTATATAATAGTACGCAGGTTCGACTGGAAGAACATATTGTCCTTCTTCTCCGCCTTTATCTTCGGCGTGGTGCTGGACGGCATAATGTGGGTGATGCGGGACCTTCAGGCGGCAACCCTTGTACAGCGCATACTCTTCTTCGCAATGGGGATGTTGATAAACTCGCTGGGCGTGGCCTTATTTTTCCAGACCTACCTGCCATTGCAGGTGTATGAGCTGTTCGTGACGGGCATCGTGGAGCGGTTCGGCTGGAAGCTCCACAGGGTAAAGACCTGCTTCGACATGTGCTGCTGCCTGTCCTCCGTAATACTTTCCCTGATATTCTTCGGGAAGCTCAGGGCAATAGGTGTGGGGACGGTGGTGTGTGCGCTGTTTTCCGGTACTCTCATAGGCCTTTATACAAAGGTAATGCAAAGATACATAGACTTCTCCCCCGCCTTCCCGAAGCTTTACGCCTTCTTCAGGAAGGACGCGGGAAAACAGGCATAGCAAATATACACATATAATTTGGAGGAATAAACAAATGCAAAGAAAACCCGGAAGCGGAGGACGGCAGAAGCGCATATCCGGCAGCGGCAGCGTATTCAAGCGGGGCAGCGGCCTCGGCACAGGGCCTGTAGGCTCGGGCGGCGGCTTCGGGGGCAGCTCCGGCAGCTCTGGGGACAGGGACGGCAGGGGCGGCGGCAGCATGGGCCTTATCGCCCTGCTCATAGCATATCTCTTAGGCCGGGGAGGCAGCGGCGGAAACGGCAAGCGCAAGGGCGGCTGCCTTTCCCGAATAATACTGCTTCTTGTGATACTTGCCCTGGGCTATATGGTGGTGCAGTGCGTCGCGGGAGATATGGACGGTACCGGCGGCTACGACGGCAGCAGCGACATACAGCTTATCGAGGCGGAGCCCACCCCCACGCCCAAGCCCCAGCTCGCCCAGACCCAGGCGGTGGCGGCGGATACCACGGTATCAAATCTCGCAAGGGAAAAGCGCACCCAAATAAGGGGCGGCGGGCAGGACGTGTATACCATAATGGTATACATGTGCGGAACCGACCTTGAGAGCAACTACGGCATGGCCACATCGGACATAAACGAGATGCTCCACGCCGACCTTTCGGATAAGGTCAACATAATCGTGGAGACCGGCGGCGCGGATAAGTGGCAGAACACCGTAATAAGCAGCAAGGTAAACCAGATATACCAGGTAAAGAACGAGGGCATACTGCGCCTTGAGGCCGATTTCGGCAAAAAGGCCATGACAAAGGCCGAAACGCTTACCGAGTTCATACAATACTGCGAGACAAATTTCCCCGCCGACCGCTATGCCCTCATAATGTGGGATCACGGCGGAGGGTCCAACACCGGCTACGGCTACGACCAGAAATTCCCCAACGGCTCCATGACGCTGGACGTGTTCAACAAGGCATTGAAGGACGCGGGCTGCACCTTCGACTTCATAGGCTTTGACGCCTGCCTTATGGCCACCCTCGAGACCGCCATGGTGGCCGAGCAGTATTCGGATTACTTCATCGCCAGCGAGGAAACCGAGCCGGGCTGCGGCTGGTACTATACCAACTGGCTCACCCAGCTTAGCAGGAATACCTCCATGGATACCGTATCCATAGGCAAGACCATAATAGACGACTACACGGCGGCCTGCCGCCAGCAGTCCTCCTCCAACCAGACCACGCTGTCATTGATAGACCTTGCGGAGCTTTCGGGAACCGTGCCCGAGGCCTTCAATAAGTTCGCCTCCTCCACGGTCGAGCTGATAGATTCCGACAGCTATACCGTGGTATCCAACGCCCGCAGCAGGGCAAAGGAATTCTCCTCCGGCATAAACCAGATAGACCTCATAAACTTTGCCGACAATATGGGAACGCCTGAGGCGAAGGCGCTTTCCGAGGCGCTGCGCGGCTGCATAAAGTACAACAGGGTATCCAAGTCCCTTGCCAATGCCAACGGCATTTCCATCTACTTCCCCTACCGGAAGCTTTCCTCCATGAACAGCATGGTGGATATATACGACGAGATAGGCATGGACGACGCATATACCAACTGCATAAGGAGCTTTGCCTCGGTGGCGGCGGGCGGCCAGCTCACCTCCAGCTCCTCAGGCTCCCCCCTCACCTCCCTGTTCGGGGATATGAGCGGCAGCGGCAACAGCGCCGATATGCTTTCCGAGCTGCTCTCCGCCGCCCTTTCCGGCAGCGGCAGCTACTCCTCCGGCAGCAGCTACTCCTCCGGCGGCTCCAGCTATTCCGACCTGTTCGATATGTTCGCGGGCATGCGCTCGGTAAAGAACAAAAAGGCAAGGTGGCTCGACAGGGACGCCATGACCGCGGCGGAGGACTTCTACGCGAACAACCGGCTTGACGCATCGCGCCTCATAGCGACCGACAAGGGCGGCAAAAAGGTGCTGAAGCTCACCGATGCCGAGTGGGATCTGGTGCAGGATACGGCGCTCAACGTATTCATAGACGACGGAGAGGGCTACATAGACCTGGGCATAGACAATACCTACGAGTTCGACGACGACCTTGACCTGATACTGGACTACGACAAGACCTGGATCGCCCTCAACGGCCAGGTAGTGCATTATGAGCTGTTGTCCAACGACGTGGACGGCGACTCCTACGTCATAACCGGCAGGGTGCCGGCCCTGCTCAACGGGGAGCGGGTAGACCTTATACTGGTCTTTACCGATGAGGATCCTTACGGCACGGTGGCCGGAGCCCGCATAGTATACGGCGATGAGACGGATACCGTAATGAAGGGCCTTATAGACATAAAGCCCGGCGACACTCTGGACTTCCTCTGCGACTACTATAGCTACGATGGGGAGTATCTGGACAGCTACATGCTGGGCAATCAGATGACCGTTGAAGGGGAGCTTACCATAACCAACGTGAGCATAGCGCAGGAGAAAGCCCTTTCCACCTTCCGGCTCACAGATATATACGGCGCGCAGTACTGGACGGAGGCAATAAAGAATTAAATCACTCACTCAAAAAGGAACGGCCCTTGCCGTTCCTTTTTGGTATTATGTTTTTTATTTGTTTTTGTCGGGCTTTTCTGCCCTTACCGCTCCTTCGCGGCCTCTTCCTCCTCCAGCACTCTGTAGGCTACCTTGCCCACAAGCGTCTTGGGGAGCTCGGGACGGAATTCCAGCTCACGGGGCATTGCGTACTTGGCCACGTACTTGGTACAGTGCTCCAGTATGCTCTTTTTCAGCTCCTCGCTGCCCTCATAGCCCGGCTTGAGCATTATGAAGGCCTTTACCCGCTGGACCCTTATGGGATCCTTTACGCCTATGACGCAGGCAAGGTGTACCGCCTCATGGGCTTCCAGCACGTTTTCTATCTGGGATGGGTATACGTTATAGCCGTTGGTGACTATCATGCGCTTGATGCGTTGACGGAAGTATATGAAGCCTTCCTCGTCCATTTTGCCCAGATCGCCGGTATGTACCCATATGAGGCCGTCGCCGTGGTCCTTCATGGTGTCTGCGGTCTCCTTGGGATGGTTCACGTAACACAGCATCACCGTGGGGCCGGCAAGACATATCTCGCCCTCCTCGCCGTATGGTACCTCCTGGGTGGTTCCGGGCTTTACTATCTTATAGTAGGTATCCGGGAAGGGCAGGCCTATGCTGCCCTCCTTTGCCTTGTGCATGGGGGTAAGGCAGCTGGCGGTGACGCACTCGGTGGTTCCGTAGCCTTCGCGGACTTTGATAGTTGCGCCGTGGGATCCAAGGAACGCATCAAAGCGCTTCTTCAGCTCCACTGAGAGGGAGTCGCCACCTGAGAATACGCCCTTCAGGCAGGAAAGCTCCAGAGCGTCCGCCTCGGGCACGCGCAGAAGCGCCTCAAACAGCGAGGGTACGCCTGCGATCAGGTTGGGGCGGTGCTTTTTTAAGAGCTGCGCGTAGCTCTTGGGGGTGAAACGGGGTATCAGTATGCAGTGGCCGCCGTTTGCCAGCATGGAGTGAATGCTTACGCCGAGGCCGAAGCCGTGGAACATGGGCATTATGGCCAGCATCTTGTCGCCGGGACGGAAGAAGCTGTTGGTGGCGATTATCTGGGCCGCCAGAGCGTTAAAGTTGAGGTTTGACAGGCTTATGCCCTTCATGGTGCCGGTGGTGCCGCCGCTGTAAAGTATTGCGGCGGGAGCACCGGCGTCCCTGTGGCAGCGGTAATCGGTGACGTTTTCGCCCTGCCTGAGGAAGTCCTTCCACCATATGAAGTCATCACCTTCGGGCTTCTTTATTTTCCTGCCCTCTGTGAGCTTGTAGCCCAGCTTCATTATGGGGGAAAGGGCGTCCGCTACGGAGGTTATGATTAGATGGGGAAGCTCAACCTCGCGGCGCACCTCAACAAACTTATCATAGAACTGATCCAGCGTTATGGCCGCTACGCTTTCGGAGTCCCTCAGGCAAAAGGCTATCTCCTTTACGGCGGAAAGGGGGTGTACCATGTTGGCTATTGCGCCCACCATGTTTACCGCATAGAATATGGTGACTGTCTGGGGGGCGTTGGGCATGCAAATGGTGATCTTGTCCCCTTCCTTTATCCCCATTGCCTTCAGTGCCTTTGCGCAGGCGTGTATGTCCGCTATGGCCTTCTTATAGGTGGTAGACTTGCCCATGAAGTCGTAGGCGATATAGTCCGGGTACTTTTCCGCCATACGTTCGAAGGCTTCCTCCAGCGTACCCATGAAGTAATCCAGATGTGCGGGGCACTCGGGGTCATAGCTTTTAAGCCAGGGAGTCTTGGCGGTGACGCGGCTTTCATCGATGTAGCTGTGTGCGTATGCTGTGTTGCCCATATTAAAATTCAACTTCCTCATTAGATTTCTGATCCAAAAGCTCCGGGTGAGTAAGCAGGTGCTTCAGGAGCTTTATTGTCTTTGAGTAATAGTAGCCGTCGGCGATACGCTCGTCCAGCGTAACGCCAAGGTCAATTACTTCCCGCATCTCTACGGAGCCGTCCTCCTGATAGAAGGGAGCCATGTGCTTTTCGCCTATTACCACGAATATGGAGTTGGTACCCCAGTTTGTCAGGTGATGGTAGCCCGCGTGCAGCCCTATGCTGCCAAGATTGGTTACGAATACCGACGCCTGATTCGGATCCTCCTTTATGAGAAAATCAGGCACCTTGCCTTTGCGGTCCAGGGAAAAGAGTATTTTCATCACGAGACGCATCATAAAGGGGGGCAGGCGGAGCAAAAGCCCCATCTTGTCGGTGGAGTTGTCCTCTGCCGAGCCCTTGCGGAAGGAGGTCACCCTCTCCTTTATGCTCCGGTGAATGGTGTCGATGTTGTCATCGTCCCCAAAGGCCTTGTAGAATATGGATTCCGAGGACTCGTCCGCGAACTGGCGCTTTACCATGAAGGCAGCGGTGATCCATCTCCGTTGGTATATCCTGTTGCCTGAGATGAAGCGGTTCATCTTCGGCCTGAGGGTTATGGTGCGTACCAGCGCTGCAACTATGGCGTGGAGGTAGGTATACTTGAACTCCGGGTCGCCCTCCGTCTTTTTCTTAAGGTATTCGTTCAGGGCGGTTATATCTATCTGCTCCTGAATAAAGGCCTCGTTGTCCGCCCTGTTGGGGTAGAGGTACGGCATGAAGCCGTGCAGGGGGTCAAGGTCTTTAAGCCATACGCCGTCCTTGCGGTCGCCCCTTTTTATCCTTTCAGCCATCTAAATTATTCCTCCCGTAAAGTAGAAGCATTAATTCGGTATAAATTTACCTATGGATTATATCATACAAATTTGTGAAATAATAGCGGCTAAGGCAGAATAATTAAAATATTTTAATGTTTTGTCGAAATCACTTAGCGGCATATATGGCTTTTCGGCACTTGTCCGTATTTACATTATGTAATAAAATATATCCGATACACTCATCAGGAGGTGAAACATGTCCACTATTACCTATAAATGCCCAAATTGCGACGCAGACCTCACGTATCGCCCCGCTACAGGAGACTTCGGATGTGAGTACTGCGGCAGCAGCTACACCGGGGAGCAGCTTAATGAGCTTATCAAAAACCAGAAGATAATAGATGAACAGAAGGAGAGCGAGGGCACCGCCTTTGACGAGCACGCGGTGGTATATACCTGCCCCAACTGCGGCGCGGAGGTAATAACCGACGACACAACGGCAGCTACCTTCTGCTTTTACTGCCATAATCCCGTAATATTAAAGGGCCGGCTTTCCGGCGGTATGGCCCCGGATAAGGTGATACCCTTCTCCATTCCAAAGGAAAAGGTAAAGGAACAGCTCATAAGCTGGTGCAAGTCAAAAAAGTACATAGACGACGGCTTCTTCAGCGAGATGCAGCTGGAAAAGCTCACCGGCGTATACTTTCCATTCTGGCTGGTGGACAGCGACGTAAGGGCCACCATGACCGCCAAGTCCAACTCCCTTAAAGTATGGGTGGTGGGCGATATAGAATACACCGAGACCAGCGTTTACGCCCTGACAAGGAGCGGCGACGTAAAGCTCAGCGAGATCACCGTAAAGGCGCTGGACCGGAAGGATGCGGAACTGCTCAACGGCGTATACCCCTATGATATGTCCGGCCTTAAGGACTTTAACATGAGCTTCCTTTCGGGCTTCATGGCAGAAAAACGCAACATTGAGAAGAACGCCGCCGAGCCTCAGGCAAACGAGATAATACGCTCTGCTGCGGAGGGTCAGCTTGAAGGCACCCTTTCCGGCTATGGCACCGTTACCGGCCAGAACATGGCGGTGGACGAGGTCAAGTCTGACTGGAAGTACGCCCTCATGCCTGCGTGGACCATGACATACCGCTACAAGGGTGAGCTTTACTACTTTGCCATGAACGGCCAGACCGGCAAGATCGCCGGCCGAGTGCCGGTGAGCAGGAAGAAGACCAACCGGCTCATGTGGACGATCACCGCCGCCTGCCTTGTGATAGGCGCGCTTATAGGAGGGCTTGCCATATGAAAAAGCTTTTGACGGCAATCGTTATATCCGCACTGTGCCTTGGGCTTTGCTCTGGGGCCTTGGCTGAGGGGGAGAATGTGATATCCGCCGATGAGTTCAACGGCTCAGCCCAGCCCACCGCGGCTCCCGGCGAGGAATCCGCCGTGTGCAATCCGGAGGAAGCCGGGAAGGTGCAAAGGGTATTTGACCTTGCGGAGCTGCTGACAGACGACGAGGAGGCGGAGCTGCAAAGCCGTATAAACGAGCTTGTGGCGAAGGACGGCCAGGATATAGGCATAGTCACGGTAGAGGACGAAAGCGTTATGAGTACGCAGGAGTTTGCCGATGAGTTCTACGAAAACAGCGGCATGGGGATAGGCGAAAACCGTACCGGTGTGCTGTTCTGCATAGACATGTATAACCGGGAGACCTATCTCACCACCACCGGCGACATGATAGACATAATAGACGACCAGCGGCGTGAGGAGATATTCGACGCGCAGATGGAATACCTTGCAAATGGCGATTACATGGGCGCGTTTTCAGAGGCTCTGGATTACACCGATAAGTTTATTGAAATGGGCGTGGCAGACGATCACACCGGCATAAACGCCGAGACCGGCGAGGTGATGGATCCCTCGGAATACGGCAGCACCTACGCCCCAGACAGGGCGGCGACCCCCGCGGAGCGTGCGGAGGGCGCGGCTGTGCTGGGCGGCGTGGGCGGCCTTATAGGCCTTCTTGCGGGGCTGATAGCCAAGAGCTCCATACAGAAGAGCTATGCCAGAAAGTACGTGCCTTCGGAATATAACTGGCGTGCAAAGTCAAAGCTCAACCTCCGGGTAAACGATTCAAAGCTGGTGAATAAGTTTGTCACCACTCGGGTAATACCCCGCAACAACGACAGCGGACCCCGCTCCGGCGGAGGCGGCCATAGCACCAGCACTGTGCATATGTCCTCCGGCGGCATGTATCACGGAGGCGGCGGGCGGAAGTTTTAAACGACAAAAGCACCCCCGGGTGCTTCAGCATATCCATAAACCCCATGCTCCGAAGCGGAGCTACATCTGCCAGGAAAAAGTAAACACGAAAACCACTATAGTTAAAAGCCCAGCTCGATCCTGTACTGAGCTGGGCTTTTATAGTCTAAGGCGGCTGCAGGCGAACTGTTATTGAAGTAATGTACTTACTGATCCAGGAGTAAGAGTACATCCTCCGTAGTCGCTAAACCGAAGTCGAGGTAGATTTTTCTTATACACCCGTTTAGTGCTTCAATGATGGATTATCTGTTGGAGTTCCCCTCTGTCACATCGACCGTATTATGTTCAGCCTGTGGAAAAATCCCGGGGTTGATAAGGGATCTTATATTCAATCCGGTTTTACGCAGGGCTAACCCCGTAAAAGCTCAAAAAAGTGACCGAACTTCACTTTTGACAGTCTCGGAGCAAAGTGGGTGCATAAGTGGGTACTTTGGAAAACAGAAATGCCCGAATCCTTATAGATTCAGGCGTTTTTTAATGGTGGAGCATAGGGGATTCCCGGCAAGACTGGGGCAGTCTTGCCGCCAGCCCGGGGAACTAAAAAGCCATCCACCGGATGCCTTTTTACCCTGCCGGGCCGTTCCCTTCAAATCCCCTCTGCTCTTTACCAGAAACACAAAAGGACAGCCATCAGCTATCCTTGTATTATAGAGTAGTAGTTATTAGAGTCCCTCTCCAAGGACTGTGCTACACTGTAAGGGATGCTGTGGATTGGTTATGTTCTCCTACCGCAAGACGGTTCTTGAAAGGCTCCAACCACAGTCCTTTACAGTATTGTTAATCAGTTAGATACCGCCAGACGGTTTATGTAGAACAAGGTTACAAGAGTAAAGCGTCCTGTGGACCCAGCATCAAATAAACATACCGGAGGTACCATCATGATTTGCGTGGGAATTGACGTTGCCAAGGATAAGCACGATTGCTTTATCCTCAGCTCAGAAGGCGAAGTCCTTGCAGATGTATTTACCATTCCAAACAACGCAGAGGGCTTTGACACGCTGCTGCAAACCATTCGCCGCTGCGCTCGCCCGGAGGATAAAATAAAAGTAGGGCTTGAGGCTACCGGACATTACAGCTACAACATCCTCGGATTTTTGCTTAACGAAGGTCTGGACACCTACGTCATCAATCCGCTGCACACCAACCTCTACCGGAAAAGCCTGAGCCTTCGCAAAACGAAGACAGACCGTGTCGATGCGCGAACCATTGCAGCTATGCTCATGTCTGATGTGGACCTCAAGTCCTACACAGACACAGCATACCACAACGAGGAGTTAAAGTCACTCACAAGCAAGACCTTGACCGCTGAAAAGCAGAGCGGCGGGATAACACTTCCAATTATCCCTATGGCAGTTATTGCTTCTGCCGCCGTTCCGCCAATCCATACCGTCAAGGGACGAGTCGTATTTTTCCGCGCACAGCGCGAAAAAATCTCCACTCTTAAACCCTTGACCGCCCGGATTTTTGCTGCTGTCTTTTCGCCGCCGAAAACGTGGAACAGAATGAGAGCTGATGCGCAACAAGGGGATAGCCGTCCTGCTATTCCGTAACACGCAAAGCGGTCAAGAACCGATAAAAACCGAAAACGGCATTCTTACGGAAACGGAAACAGAGCCGGAGAGATAGCAAAACGGTCGGTGGCTGATAAGGCGAGCAAGCACAAGCTGTGCTTGCTCGCTCTGAACAACCATAATGGCGACCAGATTTATCGTCTACAACATCATTCTTTTCTCTTAGCCTTTCTGACCTTCCGATACACGGAAAATGCTCCGTAGAGAATTATCACTAAAGCATACGCTTCTATACACAGTTGAAATCCGGGATGCTTATACATAGGCTCCATGGCCATATTCGGCAGCTATCTCGACAAAAACCATACGCTGCTGGGCGAATCCGTCAATGTCATCATATTGGATACCTTTGTGGCGATCACGGCGGGCCTCATAATCTTCCCCGCCTGCTTTACCTTCGGCGTAGAGGTAAACGCGGGCCCCAGTCTGCTCTTTGACACCATGGCTACCGTGTTCAACCACATGGCCGGCGGCCGCCTTTGGGGCACGCTGTTCTTCCTGTTTATGATATTCGCAGCGCTCTCCACGGAGCTGGCGGTATTCGAGAACATATTGGCCTGCGTGCGCGAGATCACGGGCTGGAACCGCGTAAAGGGCTCCGTCATCTGCGGCATAGGCATGTTCCTGCTCTCACTTACGACCGCGCTGGGCTTTACGGCGCTTTCCGGCTTCCAGCCCTTTGCGGAGGGAAGCTCCTTCCTCGATTTCTGGGATTTCATCGTAAGCACCAATCTGCTGCCTCTGGGCTCCATCACCTTCGCCATATTCTGCTGCAGCAAGCGGTACGGCTGGGGCTGGGACAACTTCGTTCAGGAGGCCAACTCCGGCAGCGGCCTGAAGGTAAAGAACTGGATGAGGCCAATATGCCAGTATGTAGTGCCCATCGCCGTGGCGGTGATATACATCTACGGCCTTGCAACCTTTGCCTGGAAGTAAGAAATATGTCCGCGCTGTTAACTTTTCCTTTCGCTGTGGTATAATATGCGGGTAAGTTTTGTTTCTTAACAGAGGCTTTATATCGCAGGGTGTATTCTGTTCTGGCGATATAGACAAAACTCAAGGAGGAAATAGAAGTGAAACTCAAAAAGGCAGTTTATATCATGGCGGCGCTGGTTCTGGCGCTTGTGCTTGCCGCATGCGGCGCAGACGGCGAGGAAAAGGCGGTAAACGAATTCCGCGAGCTCATGAAGCAGGAGCAGGATATACTCTCCCAAAACAGCGCGCTCTGGGAAAAGGTATTCATGGCGGCGGATAAGGGCATGACCCTGCAGGAGGACGGCAAAAACTACGGCGACTTTCTCCTGAAGACCATAGATTCCACCAAGGACCAGTTTACGGCTGACGAGCTTAGCCTGCTTCAGAAGGAAGCGGAAAAGGTACGCGATATCGAGAACAAGCTGATCGCGCTGGAGGAAAAATATCCCGCAGCGGCTCAAAAAGCCCTGGACAGCGCAATGGGCATGCCCGCAGACGGCAGCATGCAGACCTTCCCCGCCTTTGAAGGCAAGGATCTGGACGGCAATGACGTAAAGAGCAGCGAGCTTTTCTCCGGCAACGCCGTAACCGTCGTCAACTTCTGGTTCACGACCTGCAGCCCCTGCGTATCCGAGCTTGACGAGCTGGAGGCTCTGAACGGCGAGCTCGCCGAAAAGGGCGGCGAGCTCATCGGCATAAATTCCTTTACGCTGGATGGCGGCGAAAAGGAGGTAGCCGAGGCAAAGGACGTGCTGTCCAAGGCGGGGGCAACGTACCGCAACGTATATTTTGCCTCCGATGGCGAGGCGGGCCGGCTCACCACCAGCGTATACGCCTACCCGACGACCTATGTGGTGGACAGGAACGGCAACATAGTCGGCCAGCCCATAGTCGGCGCGATCACGAGCAAAAAGCAGCTTGCTTCCCTGTGGGAGCTGATAAATGAGGTCATAGAAAAGGACGCGGGAATGTAAGCATACCGGCTACGGCTCCCTGTACAGCGCCAAGCCCTCCGGATCGGTGAGGTTATAGGCGCAGAAGGGAACCATGCCGTGCCTGGGATCCACCTCGCAGATATGGCATCGCATGAGCCTTTCAAGGTCGAGGTCATAAGCGTCCTGAAACACCATTCCTGAAACGGCGAAGGTATTTCGCCGGGCATATTCTAAAAATTCATCAAGCGAGGCGGTCTCCGCCCCGCTTTTTTTCTGCGCGGCTTCCGTATCCCCCTCCGCCCAGCTCCACTGTCCGGCGACGGAGCTTCTGGAATCGTCCGAGGTGGCGCAGCAGGAGCCGCCGCGCCTGCCCAGCAGCCGCAGCGAGCCGTCCCCGCGGCGCATATAGCTTGCGTGGAAGGAGCAGTATGGGCTTTCCGCACCACCTCCGCAAAAATCGGCGTACTTCATCATTCCCTCCGTCTGTTTCTCTATGAGCCGCAGCATGCGGGGTATGGTGACAGGCCTTTCCGCCCTTTTCAGGGCGCAGCGACCGAAATAGCTCAACGGCTGAAAATGCACCCCCCGCACATACGGCATGCGGGTCATGGCGAGGCGCAGTATACCGCCTGCTTCCTCCTCGTTCACCCCGGGGGCTATCACCGGCACCAGCACTATGCCCAAGCCTGCTGCGGCGCAGCTTTCTATTGCGGCGAGCTTTTCCCTTAGGAGCGGCCTGCCCCGCAGAGCTTCATATACGGCGTCGCTCATGCCGTCGAACTGTAAAAACACCGTATTTAGCCCCGCAGCCTTAAGGCTTTTTGCATAGTCCGGCTCCGCCGCGAGGCGTATGCCGTTGGTGTTTAGCTGGAAGAAGGTAAAGCCCTTTTGCCTGCCCAGCCATATTATCTCAGGCAGGTCCTCACGCAGGGTCGGCTCCCCGCCGGATAGCTGTATGTTGAAGGGTCCGCCGTGCGCCATGAGAAAGTCGTACTGCCGCTCTATATCCTCGATATTCGGGTCATCGCCGCACTTCCCCGCCGACGCATAGCAGACGGGACATTCCAGATTGCAGCGCCTGGTGAGCTCCAGCAGCATACAGCAGCCCTTTCTAAGGTGCGCGGAGCACAGCCCGCAGTCGTTGGGGCAGCCCCTTTGCGGCTCTTTGCCGTTCACCGGCGGGTCGATGGCGGAGCTTTCGCCGTTCCACATGAAATACTCCTTTATGCTCCCCTCCCATATAAGCGCGGAAAAAGCCCCGTGCTCAGGGCAGGTCTTATTGAGATATATACCGTGCTCGCCCACCGTTTTTTGGGCCTCCAGCACCCTTAAGCACACCGGGCATACGCTTTTCGTCCTTCCAAAGCCCATCATATAAGCCCCTTCCCCGACAGTATCTCTATGCACTTCTCAAAGGACAGCGCCATTATCTCCGGGCAGCGCTCCATCTTGCGGCGCTGGTCGCCGCCGAGTATTTCCCCGCAGTCCGTGCCGCCGTACCGCTCCTTCATTTCCTCTGCGAACCAGTGCGTAAAATGGCACAGCGCGGAAACGTGGCCCCGCAGCTCGCTTTCGTTTTCCCCTCCCTTGCCCGTTATATAGGATATAAGGCAGGCGCCGCCGCTCATGCAGCCGCAGTCCCCGCCGGAGTAGCCGCCGCCGTTTATAAGCCCGCCCATCGCCCGAACGAAGCCGTCGTCCTCCTCGCCCAGCAGTTCCAGCAGCAGCAGCGCCATCACCTGTGAGCAGCAGTAGCCCTCAAGGCTAAGCTCCACCACCCTTTCCAGCAATTCCATGCCTACTCCTTTCCGCATATAAGCATACGGTATTCGCACTTGCCCCTTTGCTCATGGCGGCATTCCTCGCCGCGCCATACCGCGTCTATATAGTACTCCTGCCACCTTGCGGTCATATCCTCGCTGTGCATTACCGCAAAGCCCGTTTTGCCCGCTATGCCTTCCACGTCCTCAAAGCACACGTCGGTAAGCATGAGCACGCCGCCGCCCTTGAGCAGGCGGTATGCCTCCGAAAACGCCCCGCTCACGTCGCCGCCCACAAAAAAAGCGCATTGGCTTATTATGCCGTCAAAGGCCGCATCGGGATAAGGGCAGCGGAGGAAATCCCCCTTCTCGACCATATCGCTGCCCGGCCTTATATCTATGCCCCGGGCGTCGTAGCCCATATCCCGCAGCAGCCCCACGGTTTCTCCCGCCCCTGCACCCATGTCGAGTATCTTAGCGGGCGGGGCGAGCCTTGACAGCGCTATAATGTGCAGCGTGTTTTGTGTGCCTCCGAGATGTCCGTTCATGGGTTATCTCCCTTCTATTTGTCCTCTAACGCCTTTTCCACCGCCAGCACCTTGCCGACGGCAAGCTCCTCCGGAACGTATACGAAGCCGCACACGGGGCAGAGCGGCAGCTCCACGGGAAAGCCGTTGTCCAGATACATGAACCTCGCCCGGCCCTTTTCCAGCGGGACGTTGCACTTTCTGCATTTGAGCTTTCCCCCGGGGTCTATGCTGTAATAGGCTTTCTTCTCCATGCCGCCCCCCCTTAGTTCCTCTTTTCCACCGTCATCCTGTGGCTGTATGCCCTATGCACGGTATAGCCCTCCGCGGTTTCCGTATACGCCGTCCAGAAGGTCACGTTGCCGCAGCGCTTTCGTGCTATGAGCATGCCGCTTTCGGCGTCCTCTACGGCCTCCCCGCTCTTTAGCATATAATCCAGCACGTTGTATATATCCGTTTTCAGTATCATGCGCTCGTCCATCATTTCTAGCGCTTCCTGCGTAAAATCCACCCTATACGGCCTTTCCGTGCTTTCTCCCTCCTCGCCCCAAAGCTCGCTTAACAGCCTGTTTTTAAGCGTAAGCCTGTTGTGTCTTTTTTTGCTTATATCTGGCGGCGCGCCGGCGTCTATTCCGTACACCAGCTCGAGTATGTGCCGCGAATCGGCGCCCTCCCGCGCAAAGCGGTCGCGGCAGGCCATGCAGTAGCTCACATACTGCGCACCCGGCGTTTTCAGGCAGCTTTTCGCCATGTCGCCCGCCGTCTCCCTGTCCGCATAGGCGGTAAGCCCGCCATAGCCGCAGCATTGGGTGCTGTCGCCGGAATATTCCTCCTCGATGAGCTGATAGCCCAGCTCCTCCATGATATGCCGCACGGCGGACCGGGTCTCCGGATACCCCCGCGCGCCGCAGGCGTCGTGGAGCACGGCTCGTCCACCGCCCCGCGCCCCGTCCGGCAGTCCCCTGTCCCTCAGCACCGTCCATATACCTACCGTCTCAGCCATATCCTGCTCCGAGAGCAGCTTCATGCAGCTTGGGCAGCCGGCTATTATCACGGGATCCTCCAGTGCGGCAAGCTCCGCCGCTATCTTATCCCTGACCTCGCCGTACATCTCGCCCCTTCCCGCCCAGTGTGCTATCGCCCCGCAGCAGCCGAGCATAAGCGCCACGCCCCCCTTCAGCCGGGTGCAGAGATCCTCGTATGAGGCGATTACCGCCTCCGGCGCTATCGCCGCCGCCTGGCAGCCGGGAAAGAACACGTATCTGCAATGGCTGTGCCCGGGCTGCTTTCTGCAAAGATATGCCTCTCCGTTGGAAAAAAGCATATCCAGCAGCGCAAATTCATGGGCCGCCAGCGGCATCTTGTCCGTATCCACCATGTTTTCCCGCGCCGTCCTGCATACATGGGCCATATCGAACCCGTGGGGACAGGTGACAGTGCATTGCCCGCACAGCGCGCAGGCGTTCATCGCCCTGTTGAGCGGGTGGTCCCCCATTATTATCTGCGTATTGTTGTATATCTCCCGGCTCAGCAGGCCGGGGTGCTTGTTGAAGCGGCGAAGATAGGCGCAGCCGCGCAGGCACTCGTCGCAGTGGCACTGCATACACCTGCCAGCCTCCTCAGCCGCCTGCTCCCTCGTATAGCCGCTTTCGCAGCCCTTTATCCTGATCAGCCCCCTTGCCAGGTCGGGGTTGGTATACAGCCGTGATGTGACCGGCCCCTCCTCCCCTCTCGCGCTGCGCGGGTCTATGCCCTGGGCGAGCCTGTCCGCCGTAAGCGCCGCCTTCCTTGCCCCGAGCGCCGCCTCCAGCACAGTCTCTCCGCCGCCGGTCAAAAGCCCCTCACTTTCCATGAGCATTATGCCTTCGTCCCGTACGGCGCCGGGAAATATGTCAAGGGCGGCTTTTTCGGACGCGCAAAGCACATCAAAGCCGCCTCTTTTTTCCTCAAAAAGCTCTCTTGTCATCTCGGCGTTAAATTCAAAGGCGATATCCTTGCCCCTGAGCCTTTTAAGCTCCGTATAAAAGTCGTCCTCCCGCAAAAACCCGGCAGCGACCCTAAGGTATTCCTCCTCGTCCGCCTCGCCGCATATCGCCGTTACCGGATACCCCTTTTTTTCCAGCTCCCCCGCAAGCAGCAGCGCAAACAGGCCGGAGCCGAACACAGCCGCCTTTTTCTTTTTCCTGACGCGGAATATGCTGCGCTTTTCCCCGGCGCCTCCGGATAAGGCCACGGCGCGCTCTATGTCCCCTATGGCTATGCCATCGCCGAGCTCGCAGAGCCTGCACTTTTCCTCGCAGGGCGCACCGCAGCCCGCCGACAGTATCAGCGGGAAGGGCGCTATGCTCTCATAAATTTTAAACGCCTTTTTAAAGTCGTTCTCCGCCGCCGCCTTAAGCATGGCCTTTACGTCCAGCTTAAGCGGGCAGGCGGCGTTGCAGAAGGGAGGCTGATCGTATACGCACACTCCGGCGATGCTCTCCATCTCCTCCTTGGATATGCGCTTGACCTTGTATACATGGGTAGAGACTCTTTCGTCTATACGCGTCATATACCGTCCCTGCCTCCCTCCTTAAAAAGCTGCCGTGCTATCCTTCAAGCTCCCTGAGCGCCTCCAGCACCCTCTCGGGTCTTGCCGGCACCTTCGTGATACGCGCGCCGGTGGCGTTGTATATGGCGTTGAGTATAGCGGGATGGGGCGCCGTTAGCGGGGCTTCGCCGCAGCCCGCCGCGCCGTAAGACCCGTTGGGACGGTAGGTTTCATTGAAGTGCAGCTCGATATCATCCGGAGTGTCCTTCGGGTACGGAATGCCGCACTTGAGAAGCGTTGTCTCCTTCTCCAGATCGTCGAAGTCCTCACTCAGCGCAAGTCCGATGCCCTGAACAAGACCGCCGTAGAATTGGCCCTCGACAAGCAGACGGTTCATAATCGTTCCGACGTCGGCAACGCAGGTGAACTTCTCCACCTTTACCTTGCCCGTCTCGGTATCCACCACCACCTCCGGCAGGAATATGCTGTACATATACGTTGCAAAGGGCTCGCCCTGGGCGGTGTCCTGATCCACGGGGTGATCGGCGCAGTATGTGGTGGTCCAGTTGCCGTCCACCTTGGTCTCTATACCCTCCGCCTTCATCTCGTCGTATGTGCGGTAGCTTCCGTCCTCCTTGCGCATTGCGGCGAGAAGGTTCTCCGCGGCGAGACGGCAGGCGTTGCCCGTCATCACCTGGGAGCGGGAGCCGCCGGCGGGGCCGGAATTGGGGCATATCTTTGTGTCGTTCATTACGAGGCGTATCTGCTCCGGCCTTATGCCGGCCTGTCTCAGCGTCTCGTGGGCGGATACCAGCGCGCCCATATCCGCGCCCTGTCCGTGATCCTCCCAGCAGGTGTATATGCTTACCGTGCCGTCGGGGTTGAGCTCGGCCTGCGCGGAGGAGGCGTCAACGCCGTCCAGACCGCAGCCGTATACGCCGAGCGAAACGCCTATGCCGTACTTATACCGCCCGTCAGACCCGGCGTTCTTCTCCGCTACCCTCTTTTTGCCCGCCTCATACAGCGGGCGCGCCTTTTCAAAGAGCGCCTCCTCGCAGTATACATCTGGCGGGAAGCCTGTGGGTATTGTGGTGCCCTCGGACTCCTTATAGCAGTTCATAGCCCTCATCTCAAAGGGGTCTATGCCCATCTTTGCGGCGAGGCAGTCTATGGCTATTTCCGAGCCCATGAAGGACTGCGGCGAGCCGTAGGCGCGGAAGGCGGAGCCCCATGCGTGGTTTGTGAATACCGTGCGACTCCTGTTGCGTATGGAGCCTATGCCGTAGCCCGCGCCGGTGAATTGGCTCAAGCGCATGGTGAGCAGGTCTCCAAACTCGGAATACGGGCCGTGGTCTATGAAATTATCGCCCCAGAGGGCCAGCAGCTTGCCCTTCTCGTCCGCCGCCAGCTTAACGTGCATGAAGGCGGGGGAGCGCTTTCCGGTGTAGGTTATGTTTTGATACATGTTGAACACCAGGGATACGGGCCGTTTGCATATCAGCGCAGCGGCGCCGAGTATGGCCTCGTTGGTGGGCGAGAACTTATACCCGAAGGTGCCTCCCGCATGGTTCTGTATCATACGCAGCTTTTCCATTGGTACACCTATGCCGCCCGCTATCATTGGCATGTGAAGATGTATGCCTATGGACTTGGAGTGTATGGTGAGCATCCCGTCCTCGTCTATGTAGGCATAGCCGCAGTCCGGCTCAAGGTGCAGGTGCGGCTGGCGGGAGCAGTAGCTCTCTATCTCCACCTGCTGCGAATCGGGTATGCTGTCCCAGTCGAAATCCCCGCCCTTTATGCAGTTCGTCTCAAAGAACACGTTCGGGGTGCCGGGGTGTATCTCTATGGCGTCGGGGGCCATGGCGTCTATTGCGTTCATGTAGGCCGGCAGCTCCTCTATATCGACCTTAACAGCCTCCGCCGCCGCCCTTGCCTGCTCCTCCGTCTCCGCCGCGACTATGGCTATGGCGTCGCCGAACTGGAATATCTTATCCCGGCAAAGCACCGGCCTGTCAAAGCCGTCGTTCTTGTTGTGCTTGGGAAGCATGACGAGGCCGTTTATCTGGTTGGTACCGCCGGCCTCCAGTATGTCCTTGTAAGTTATGACCTTGAATACGCCGGGCATCTTTTCCGCCTCGGAGGTGTCTATGCCCTTTATGTTGGCGTGGGATACCTTAGCCTGGGTCAGGGCGAGCCGCAGCGTGCCCTCGGGCAGCTTCAGCGCGTCGTCCGCGCCGAAATCCCAGCTTCCCGTGACCTTCTGTGCGGCGGAGGGGCGTATGTACCTTGTGCCCTTTATGCTGTCTCCCTCCGGCTTGAATACCAGGTCCTCCTTGGTAAGCTCGCCGCGCATTACCTTTGCCGCATCCATCACCGCGTCTATCATGGGCTTATAGCCGGCGCAGCGGCACAGGTTCCGGTTTTTATCGAACCAGTCCCTTACCTCCTTGCGCGTCGGGCTGCAATTTCCGTTGAGCAGCGCGATGCCGCTCATTATAAATCCGGGCGCACAGAAGCCGCACTGGGCACAGCCGTTTGCCATCCACGCGACCTGAAGCGGGTGCATGTCGTGCAGCGTGCCTATTCCCTCTATCGTAGTTATTTCCGCGTTGTCCTTAAGCCTCGTCACCTTAGTCACGCAGGAACGGGTCACCTTTCCGTCCACTATGACGTTGCAGGCTCCGCAGTGCCCCTCTCCGCAGCCGATTTTGCAGCCCGTCAGCAGCAATCTTTCACGGAGCAGCTTTGCGAGGGTCTCGCTCCCGTCCAGCACGAGGTCCCGCGCCACCCCATTGATAACAAGTTTTTTCCGTATCATAGTACCAGTCTCCTTTCGTGGTCGTTCAATTTGCCCTCAGCGGCAGTTATCGCTCCCGTTTTTCGTATAATGTCTCATCACCTATAACAGAACAGCTATGCAGGACAGAAATGAAACTTTTGTATATGCCGCCTTCATATTCGCTATTTAATTATATTAAATGCGGCATAAAATCTGTGTTAAGTATCCCGCCTTTGCAAGGGGAAATCCGCCAAATTGCCTTGCTGAATCGGGTTTTCGCAGGGCTATGCCAGGGGCGCGCGCTTTCCGGCGTACATAGGGGCGTCCTCCATTGTGACCGGCCTTGCCGTCACCTCGATCTGCCGCCCGAATATTCCCTTGATAAATTTGGCGCAGTCATACCTGCCGATGGTAAGCACCCTTATGCCGTCCCCGTCTTTTTCCGGCCCGTAATCCGCTATCCTATCGTCCTTCAGCACCGCGCTGCTGGCCGCATCCCCTCCCGCGAGCCTCGATATATCCGTATCCAGCCGCATAAGGCTGCTGCTGCAGGGACAGCGGCCCTCCATGAGCCTCGCCCTGTCCCCCGTCCTGTACCTTATGAGGGGCATGGCCTCCATCCCTATGGTGGTTATCACCAGTTCTCCCGGGCTTCCCAAGGCGGCGGGCCTGCCCCCATCGTCTATTATCTCTGCAATGACGTGGTTCTCCCTTATATGCATGCCCTCATGGGCGGGGCAGGTGACCGCGCCACCAAGGCCCATCTCCCGTGTGCCGTAGTGGTGAAAAAGCCTCGAGCCCAATATACCCTCTATCATCTCCGCTATCGGGGCTGGGCAGCTATCCCCGCTGACCAGCGCGCTCCTAAGGGTTCCCCTGCCGCATACCCTGAGGGTGGAAAGAAGCTGCACCGGCATGGCCACGCAGGAATCCGGCCTGTGCCGCTCCATTATCTCCTTCATGGCGCCATAGCTTAAGCCCGCCCCCGCCCTGATTGGGCTTCCTCCAATCCTTCTTATCGCCTCCGCTATAAGCTCGCCGAGGCTTCCCGGCCCGGAAAAGGGCATGCATATCATCACCCTGCCGCCCGCTCCTGTCATTTCGCCCAGCCCCGCCATAAAAAGCCCTATAGTATCCTCGCAGTCCCCCTCGCTGTAAAATACGCGCTTTGCCCTGCCAGTGGTGCCGCTGGTGTGCTCAGTTATTATCTTGCGTATATCGGCTTGGGATGTCATAAGCATGCCGGCGGCGTTTTCCGCAACGTCCCTGCCCGTGGTAAAGGGTAACTCCTTCAGCTCCCCAAGGCTGCCCAGCCCCCCCGGCAGGTCTTTATAAAAGCCGTTCCTGAGCCTTTGCGCCCCAAGGAGGCGGTTGAGCTTTTCCAACTGTATCCGTTCTATATCCTCCCGCGTGAGGCTGTCAAGCCCCTCCTGCTTCTTTATATACCTGTCTATCCTTGCTGCTTGCATATAAGGCTCCTTTCCGGCGATGCTGCCGTTTTTTATTGTATTTCCCGCTTGCCGCCCTTTCTTAACCGCAATCTTATATCCATTATGATAATATTTTCACACATAGGGTGTATGCCCAAATCATAATCAGGAGGAACGGTTTATTTATGAAGGGTTTTGCCATGTTAAGGATCGGCGAGGTAGGCTGGATAGAGAAGGACAGGCCGGTATGCGGCCCGAATGATGCGATTTGCAGACCCCTTGCCATAGCAATATGCACCTCTGACGTGCATACCGTATGGGAGGGCGCCGTGGGCGAGCGCCACAACATGATATTAGGACACGAGGGCTGCGCCGAGGTGGTCGAGGTCGGCTCCGAGGTAAGGGACTTCAAGCCCGGCGACAGGGTGCTGGTACCCGCCATAACGCCGAACTGGAGCTCCCTTGAGGCCCAGGCGGGCTACGCCATGCATTCCGGCGGCATGCTGGCGGGCTGGAATTTTTCCAACATCAAGGACGGCGTTTTCTCCGAGTTCTTCCATGTGAACGACGCGGACGGCAACCTTGCGCTCATGCCCGAGGGAATGGATATAGTGGACGCCTGTATGCTTTCGGATATGGTGCCCACCGGCCTGCACGGCGCAGAGCTTGCCGACGTGCAATTCGGCGATACCGTTTTAGTGATAGGCATAGGCCCCGTTGGCCTCATGTCCGTGGCGGGCGCTAACCTTCGGGGCGCTTCCCGCATAATCGCCGTGGGTACCCGCCCCAAGTGCGTGGAGGTGGCGAAGCTGTACGGCGCATCGGACTTCATAAGCTACAAGAACGGCTCGATAGAAAAGCAGGCCTTGGAGCTCACCGGCGGCAAGGGCGTCGATAAGGTGATAATTGCCGGCGGCACCGTGGATACCTTTGAGTCCGCCGTGGCCTCGCTTAAGCCCGGCGGAAAGATAGGCTCTGTAAATTACCTGGGCAGCGGGGACTATGTAAAGATACCCCGCGTTGAATGGGGCGTAGGCATGGGCCACAAGCAGATACAGGGCGGCCTTATGCCCGGCGGCAGGCTCAGGATGGAGAAGTTAGGCTCCCTCGTCGCCTCCGGCAGGCTGGATGTAAGCCCCATGGCGACCCACGTATTCGACGGCTGGGAGCACATACCCGAGGCTCTCCAGCTTATGAAGGACAAGCCGGCGGAGCTCATAAAGCCCGTCGTAAGGCTGGTATAACGCAATGCTGAGCGGGCTTTGGGGCTTCCCCCTGCCCGCTTCCCCTTGGCGGGAAAAACGCTAAAAAAGAATGAAGATACTCATAGTTTCAGGGTTCCTCGGTGCGGGCAAGACCACCTTCATAAAGGAGCTGATACGCCGCACGGGGCAAGACATAGTAATACTTAAAAACGAATACGGCGACACCAACATAGACAAGGGCGAGCTTTCCTCCTCCGGCGATATAAGCGTGCTGGAGCTTATGGAGGGCTGCGTTTGCTGCACCGTGCGGGAGGGCTTCGCCAACTCCGTGCTGACGATAGCCTCGGCGCTCTCCCCCGCTTTTTTGATAGTTGAGCCCACCGGCGCAGCGCTGCTTTCCCGCATAATAGACAACCTTTCCAGGATAACCTACGGCGACATATCCCTGCTTCCCCCGGTGACGCTCGTTTCGCCCCGGGGTATAGACCAAAGCATGGCCTGCTTCGGCGATATTTACGCCGACCAGCTCAAGGCGGCGGAGCAGATAATATTTTCAAAATGCGAAAACGAGGATCCCGGCGCACTCCGTCTTGCAAAGGAGAAGCTACTCAAAACAGCGCCCTCCGCCCGCGTGGCTGCGGAGCATTATTCCCGCATGGGCGAGGAATGGTGGCTGGGGCTGCTCGGTGCGGAAAGCCGGCCCGCCCGCTTATCGAAAAAATACAGCTATGATATTTCAAAATTTGGACGGCGGCCCGTGGGATATGCCGGGTGGCAGGATTGCCTCGCCCTATCCGCAGATATACTCGGCGATATGCCATTAACGGGCCAGGCAGCGCAGCTTCCCGAGGAATGCTCCTTCCGCAGCCCCGCGCCCATGAGCGTGCCGGAGCTTATAATGCTGCTGGAGGACGCGCTGCGGGGACGGTACGGCGGCATAGTGCGGGCCAAGGGCATATTGGAAACGGGCGGCGGCTATGTTCGCTTCGACCTTGCGGACGGCCTTTACAGCATAACCGGAGCCGACGGCGTAAGCACGGAGCCGCAGTGCGTATTCATAGGCCGGCAGCTTCGCCCGGCGGAGATAGCGGCGCGGCTTGCCGACCCCGCTGCTTTTATATGATAATATCCCCTTGGGCATAAAATCCGTGTTAGGCGGGCGGCATAAGGCCGCCCCTTTTTTATGCCGGCGAGGCGCATCTGTGCGTATTATTATTTTATAAGGATTTTATTATGATAAAATTCTTATAAAATTTCATCGTTTTAACGATAAGTTTATGCCCTTTGCGGTATTATATTGTCCATGAACGGGAAAGGAAGGATCGATATGAGCTTTTTTATGAAACACAAGGCAAAGGTGCAGCTCATGCTGCTCGCCGCCGCCGCAATATTTACCGCATACGGCGCACTACGGGGAGAGGCGGATACAGTGCTGGCCAAGGCAATACGGATATGTCTGGAGTGTGTTGGCATTGGCTAAGCAGGAAAGAGAAAAGAGCGTTTCCCTGTTTCTATCCCGTTTCAGGAGCTTTTTACAGGCCGGAGCGACGCTGCTCACAAACCCTCATCTGCCAAACTTCGTCAAAGGGGCGATATATCAGGGCAAGGGGAAATACGTGTGCGTGCCGGGGCTCAACTGCTACTCCTGCCCGGCGGCAGGTGGCGCATGCCCGATAGGGTCGTTTCAGGCGGTAGCGGGCTCCTCGAAGTTCAGGTTTTCCTATTATGTCGCCGGTATGCTGATATTCCTCGGCGTACTGTTGGGCAGGCTTATATGCGGCTTCCTGTGCCCCTTCGGGTGGTTTCAGGATCTTATCAATAAGCTCCCCGTGAAAAAGCTCTCTACCCGCCGCTTAAAGCCGCTGCGCTATCTCAAGTACGCCGTTCTCGTCATTGCGGTAGTGCTGCTGCCTGCGCTGCTCAGGGACAGCTTTGGCTTGGGCCCGCCGTATTTTTGCAAGTACCTCTGTCCACAGGGAGTGCTCGAGGGGGCTATCCCCCTTTCCCTTGCGGACAGCGGCATACGGGCGGCCCTCGGCAGCCTCTTCCGCTGGAAGGCTGCGCTGCTCCTTGCGGTGGTCGCGCTGAGCGCGCTGTTCTACCGCCCCTTCTGCAAGTGGCTGTGTCCGCTGGGCGCGTTCTACTCCCTGTTCAACAGCGTTTCGCTGCTGGATATGCGGGTCAACAAGGACAGGTGCATATCCTGCGGAAAATGCGCCAGAGTGTGCGGCATGGATGTTGACATAACGAAAACCCCCAACCACACCGAATGCATACGCTGCGGCGTCTGCATAAAAGCCTGCCCCACCGACGCCATACGCTATCGCTGCGGCTTCGGCGCGGGAATGAATAACACAAAGACCAAGGAGGAAAATTAAAATGAAAAAACTTATAGCTGTTGTAGTCGCCATGATGCTGGCCCTTGCCTTCACCGCCTGCGCGCAGGAGATGAAGAAGGATGAGATGCCCAAGGACGACATGATGAAGGCGGAGGAAACGGAAAAGGATTCCATGGAGAAGGACGCCATGGCGGAGGAGGCCATGGAAAAGAAGGACGAGATGATGGGCGAGGCCTGCATGTGCGGCGATAGCAGCAAGTGCATGATGGACGGCGCCTGCAAGGAAAAGGACGGCTGCATGTGCATGAAGGACGGCATGTGTACCGATAAGTGCATGTGCGTCGAGGGCGGCTGCATGAAGGACGGCATGTGTACCGATAAGTGCATGTGCGCGAAAAAGGATATGATGGAGGAAAAGGCCGAGGAAGGCTCCGAGATGAAGGAGGCCGCGGCCGCTATAGGGCCCTCCTGCGGCGCACCCGAGGCCGGCTCCTCCTGCGGGGCGCCAGACATCGACGTTGCGCTGTCCTTCGGCTGCTGCGGTTAGGCCGGGAAGATAAGCGGCGGCAGGCATGAAAAGGATATTTTTAGGGGCGCTGGCCCTTGCGCTGCTCATAAGCGGCTGCAGGGCCGCCCCTTCTATAAAGGCTGAAACAAACGGAGCGGAGGCGCAGATGCAGCGGGAAAAGATGGATTTCTCCGATGAAAAAAACACCATATATCTGGCGGGCGGCTGCTTTTGGGGCCTGGAGATGCTCATGCAGTCCATACCCGGCGTCATAGACGCAGAGAGCGGCTATGCCAACGGCACGGGCAAAAGCGACGCCAAATACAGCATAATAACCGGCGGCAGGACGGGCTTTCGCGAAACGGTAAAGGTCACCTACGACCCGGACGAGGTAAGCCTGGACGCGCTGCTGCTGGCCTACTTTTACGTGATAGACCCAACGGTAGCCAACAGGCAGGGCAACGACGTGGGCAGCCAGTATCAGACGGGGGTATACTATACCAACGACGAGGCGAAGGAGACGGTGGAGCGCATAGCCGCCATAGAGCGGGGGCGCAGCAAGCGGTTCGAGGTGGAGATAGGCCCTCTGGTCAACTACTACCCCGCCGAGGAATACCACCAGAACTACCTCGAAAAAAACCCCATGGGCTACTGCCACATACCGCGGGACGAGATAGAGCTTTTCTCAAGGCTCAGGATCGACCCCGGCGACTACGCCAAGCCCGCGGCGGAGGCCATACGGGATAAGCTCACCGCGGAGCAGTACAAGGTAACGCAGGAGAGCGGCACGGAGGCCCCCTTTGCAAACGAGTTCTGGGATAAGTTCGAAAAGGGCATATACGTGGACATAGTTACCGGCGAGCCGCTGTTTTCCTCAACGGATAAGTTCGAGAGCGGCTGCGGCTGGCCCGCCTTCTCAAAGCCCATCGAGGGGCCCTCGGTGGTGGAGCTGGAGGACAACAGCCACGGTATGCGCCGCACGGAGGTAAGGAGCCGCGCAGGCGACTCGCACCTCGGCCACGTGTTTACGGGGGACCCCGAATCGCCCAACGGCGTCCGCTACTGCATAAACAGCGCGTCGCTGAGGTTCGTCCCCTTGGCAAGGCTGGAGGAGGAGGGCTACGGCTACCTCTCCTACCTGTTTGAATGACCCCACCGCTGCCGGCCCTGCCTTGAGCCGGCAGTAATTATATCAGGCTGAAAGGATTAGGATATGGAAAACAGCAGCAGGCAAAACGCGGATAAGCGCCGCCAGCGCCGGCTGGGCTATGCCCTCGTTATAGGCTTTACCCTGTCAGGCGCGCTTTGCGGGTTTTTATATTACCGCTTTATAGGGTGTCTCGGCGGCACCTGAATGATAGCAGCCGACCCACTCTCCGCCACGGTGTACGGAGGCATGATAGGCTCCCTGATAGGGCTTACGGCCGCCCCGGGCAAGGAAAAGTGCGGAGGGTGAAGGCGATAGGCTCGCGGTGTGCGAGCCTCTTTTTTTATGCAATAATTCGCGGCAGGTAAAAGGGGCGGCATTCAGCCGCCCCTTGGTGTATTGACTTTTTACCTGACCAGCCCTAAGAGCCTTGCGATATATTGCAGGAGCGTCATATCGCCGGTCTTGGGGGGTATTACCATCACGGGTACGGGGGTGGCGCTGGGGTGATAGTGGCCATGTCCGCCGCCGCCCGCCTTGTAGTTATTAAAGGCTGCGGTTGAGGTCTCTCCGGCCTTAATGGTGCCGGTATTGCCGCTCATAGTCACGGTATATCCGGCGTTGTCGCTCTCGGTCACGGTGTAGGTCATGCCTGCCGGAATTTCGGTTATCTTCTTTTCCTGATTGTGCTTTAACGTAAAGGTCGCTACTCCGTTGATGAAGGTTACGCCGCCGTATATGGCTTCGCCGTTATGCGTATCGCCGCTTTCTTCCAGCTTTACGGTAAAGGTAAACGCCTTGTTGTAATCCGCACCGCCGCCCGAAACGGTCTTTTTGACGGTGAGGGTGCCGGTGTTGGGCGGCAGCTGCTCATAGGTGTTGTAGAAGGTAATAGTTGCAGGAGTATCGGATACCGTAACAATTCTGGCAGGAATGTCGCTCGTTATTCTCAAACTGTAACCCTGAATATCAACTTCTTTTTCAGCAACAGAATACTCGCCGTGCGGCAACTTAACCGTTTTCGGCTTGTATGTATTGCCGTTCTCTTCCCTTTCTACCGTTACACTCTCTACTACCTCTTCTACATTTCCGACCTTCCTAATTTCAAAGACAAAACTGGCGGGCAGTATTTCAGTCGGCAATCCATTTACGACCTTGCTTATAGTCAGCTCGCCCTTGGGTCCCTCAATTTTAGTGTAGGTGTTGGTAAATGCGATAGTGGCGGCTTGCCCTTCCGCTACCTTAACCTTGCCGTCAGCGGGGTTGCTCGTTGTCACTACATTATAGCCATCAATATCCGCGCCCGCTTCTGTGACCGTATATTCACCAACGGGCACGTTGTCAAAGGTCACGGAGCCTGTATTGTTGTCTCCGATTACGACTTTCTTTGAATCTGTGTGTCCGCCGCTCTGAATGGTAAAGGTATATTCCCTATCCTTGACGCTTGTGGTATCGCCTTCGGGCATAACGACCGTCTTGGTAACGGTAAGGCTGCCTACTACCGCCGCTATCGTCACCTGCGGCGAGGGTGCTTCCATTTCTCCCGGTGTGCCGTCATGCTTGGTGTAGTTCAGCTTGCAGGATTTGTTTGTATCCTTTGTTCCCGTCCAGCCGTCCTTGGGCTTAATTTTAAAGGTAATGCTCTGCTCAGCCTTAAGAATATCCCCTATGTCCCATGTAAGGGATTTAGCATCGCCGTCATAGGTCAGCCCGTCATCAGCAGAAACGAAATCAAAGAACCCATCGTTTATAACGTCTACCATCACGGCGTTTGTGCCCGCATGCACCTCGTTTATCTGCGCCGCCCATTCGGTAAGTATTGTTTCAAGCTGGGTATTCAGATTGGCATCCGTGATATTTCTAAAATGGCTGGGACTGGTTGCCATGCTTTTTAAATACTCTCTTGCTGCTTGATTATTATTGCCATCGAGCGCAATACCTATGGTGTAGATAGTGACGCCCGCATTTTTAAGCTGTGCTACCTGCTCGCTGCCGTCCCAGTTGACATTACCTATCGAATTGCCGTATGGTCCGGGCGCGCCGTCGGATATGAATACGACATATTTGGGGCGGCTATTTCTTACGCCAAGGATCTGCTTTGCCTTTGTCAACGCAGCGGTATAGTCGGTGCCGCTGTCTGCTCTCATGCTGTTGATAGCGCTTAAAATTGTGTTTTGATTATCGGTCAAGTCAGTCGCAACATCTATTGCGCTCGAAAAAACGCCTGCAGAAGAAAACCCTATAACGGCCATTTTATTGCCGCTGTCTTTTTTAAGTATGCCGCCTGCAAACTCCTTGCCTGCCTTCTTTGCCGTTTTCATCCGATTATTTTCGTCCATCGAACCGGAGCAGTCTATGACCAGAACAACGTCTGCATTAGGCTGTACATTCTGCGTCACAGGGTCGCCCTGAACGGTCAGCTTTATGGTATAGTTGCCGTCATTGTCCGGCTCGCTGGATACAAGCGCTTTTGTGATAGTCACTTTTCCCTCTTCACCTTCCGCCAGCGCCACGGACGGCACAAGCGCAAGCACCATTATGAACGTAAGGATCAGTGCAAGTGATTTTTTCATCGGTTCTTCCCCTTTCAAACTTTTATATACAAAAATACCGCCCCGGCGCGCTGCGCCGTGACGGTATTCAATGTATCCCTATATATTTTTGAGCACCCAAAAAAGGCGGGATTAGTCTCCTGCCTGCCTGCCTGCCTGCCTGCCTGCCTGCCTGCCTGCCTGCCTGCCTGCC